>Ga0265292_1000695_pt1 | contig 40428 bp, 37 predicted proteins | sample Munlanlewell296A_FD_189080 | JGI IMG/M metagenome (GOLD analysis project Ga0265292, IMG submission 189080) | Leachate microbial communities from a municipal landfill in Southern Ontario, Canada - Leachate well 296A | ecosystem: Engineered > Solid waste > Landfill > Unclassified | place: Canada... | reverse complement strand
ACTCAAGATAATTATTTGAAACTGTGCAGTCTGCATCAAGACAGATTAAAATATTTTTACCGGAATTCGAATAATCAAATTGTGTGAGCGCAAGGTCCATTCCTATTTTTCTTGCCAGACCAACACCCCCGTCTTTTTCCGGCAATTCTAATCCGCTGCTTGATGCATCTACTAAGCCAATATTTATTCCGGAATTATTTTTCTCTAAAATAATTTTTCTTAGAAGTTCTATGCTCTTCCTGTTATCAATCTTTGCTTCTATGCTAGAACTATTCAGATTATTAATAACAAAAACAAACAGACTTTTTTCCAAATATTGTTTATCGTTGTTTAATAATGAAGCCAACAGCAGTTTAATGTTTTCACATTCTTGAATTGCGGGAATGACAATTATGTTATTAAATTTTTTATCTGACGATAATTCAAGCGGCCAGTTTTTTAATCCGTATTTTTTTAAATAACTAAGAACAGTTACTGGTGATTGGTGGTTGGCGACTGGATTGATCATGCTATTTGTTTACGAAAAAGTGTTTAGAAATGATCTGTTCTGCTTCTCCGTAATTCGGTCCTTCAATCCAATGGATAATTATTCCTTCTTTTTCCATTTTCCTGAACCATGTCATTTGCCGCTTAGCAAAACTGTGAATCGCTCTATTTAGTTTTTGATACATATCGTTATAACTTAATTCTCCGCTCAAATATTTACCGATGAATTTATATTCAAGTCCGAATAAGTTTAGCCGTTCGAATGAAATTCCATCATCAATTAATTTTTTAACTTCTTCGATCATTCCATTCTGCAAACGATGTTTAAGTCGCTCTGTTATTCTTTTCTTGATCTCATCCCTCTCAAACCGGATCCCAATTGTAAGAGAATTAATATCAGATTTTTTCAACACCTCTTTATTATTCTCTTTTTCGGTAATCATAATTGCGCGGATTATTCTTTCTTTTACGAGTAAATCCGTGGTGTTGTGTAATGATAAACTAACCTTTTTTAGTTTTTCCCTAAGATCGCTTATCTCTAATTCATTAAGCTCCGCGTAACGCACTTCATCAAAATCAACTTTGTTTAATTCGTATCCGCTTAAAATAGAATGTAAGTATAATCCGGTGCCGCCGACAAGGAAAGGAATCTTCCTGCGTGAAGTTATATCGCTAAATGATTCATAAAAATATTTATCAAAAAGAAAAAGATTGAATTCTTCTTTCGGTTCGATCACATCTATCAAATGATGCGGGATAATTTTTCCATCAACATTGTAATCAGTAATATCTTTTCCGGTTCCGATATCCATGCCTATATAAACTTGTCTGGAATCAGCAGAAATAATTTCTCCATTAAACCGATTTGCTAATTGTGCGGCAAGGTGAGTTTTGCCAACTGCTGTGGGACCTAGAATAGTAATAAGATTGTAGTTCATTGGAGTGGGTTATTCCGACTTCCGCATTCTGCGGAGGAAGGAGCTTCAAATAATTTAGATTGCTTCGTCGTTTCACTCCTCGCAATGACGGATTAGAAAGTTGATGCTATTGGTAAAGTTATAATAAATGTAGCGCCATTGCCGATTGAACTTTCAACATCAATAGTTCCGTTATGTGCTTCCAATACCTTTCTTGTGATCGAAAGTCCAAGCCCGGTTCCTTCTTTTTTCCCGTGAGTCATAAAGGGCTCAAATATTTTTCCTTTGTATCCTTCGGGAATGCCTAGTCCTGAATCCTTAAAATATATTTTAACTTTTTTATCGTCACGCTTAGTAGAAATATGAATCATGCCTCCATCGGGCATGGCATCACATGCATTTTTTACTATGTGAGAATAACATTGAAAAAATTCTTTTACATCAAGTCTAACCGTAATATCTTTATCGGTCTCGGTAACAATTTTGCAGTTCCGGCTTTCAACATTTTGTTCTAATCGCGAGGCATAATCTGCAAGAGTATTGTTTAAGCTTACGTTAATCGTTCGTAAAATAGTCTTACCCTCCGAATAACTGGAAGTTGTTTGAACTAAGTCTGCAACTTGTCCAAGTTGTTCAAGCAGCATATCAACTATTTGCATTGTATCTGCAGGGAGTTGTTTACTGCGTAAATGTTCTGCATATCTTTTACTTACAAGAATCGGTTTTTTAATATCTTGAATTAAAAAGTTTGCCATTTTACCGAGTGAGTGAACTCTTTCTGCCTGTAATAATTTTTCCACGAGTTCTGCATTTTGAAGAGCAATTGCGGAATGAATCGAAAGCGCATTTAAAAATTCTTCATCGCGTTTATTAAACTCGCCCTTGGAACTGTTTAATAATTGAAGAACACCGGTTATTGCGCCTTTATTATTCTTAATAGGAAAGCAGATCATATTTCTTGTCTTGTAACCGCTTGCACGGTCTGTGTCGCTTCTAAATCGCACATCTTTTTGAACATCTTTTATATTAACAGTCTCTCCGCTCTTAGCAACAAATCCGGCAAGTCCTTCGCCGATCTTTAAACGGATCTCGCGCATTTCATCGCCCATCGTAATCAACGACCAGAGTTCGTTCTTTTCTTTATCAACCAAATAAAGTGTTCCGCGGTCGGCTCCTGTCAGATCGGTTGCAACATCAACTATGTTTTTTAATACTTCATCAATGCGAATAGTTGAGTTAACCAGCTCTGCTGCTTTGATAATCATTTGCAGTTCATCGGTATTCATTACTTCATCAATTCGAACTTCCGGAATGGATTTTACATGTTGTTTAAGATTTTGCGAAAGGGCTTGGGGAGTTACTTCGATTACTTTTTCGGCTTCGGTAATATTTTCCTTTGCTTCATTATCAATTACTTCGGGAGGAAAATCAAAACGGTAATCGGTCTTTTCTGATTTTACGTCTGATTCAATTTTAGCAGGCGAATAATCTTGGGGTTGTAATACTTCTTCGTCGAAAGTTTTCTTTTTTATTTCAGGTTCTTCAATAAAACCTAGAGATGAAAGAAATGCTTCATCGGTTTCTTCGATTGGTGGTTGATCTTTTTTCTTCTCAGGTTTATAGTGAGTTTCATTAGTTCCGCTAAGAATGCGGAATAATGCATCGTTCAAACCATCGTCGGTTTTTTTTGTTTCTTCGGGTTTCAACGGAAGATCGGGTAATTCGAATTCAGCTTTGGGAATTCCATCTTCGTTCAGGGCGGAGTTCTCATCAAAGAAAAGAGTTGGTGATCCCGACTCTTCTTCCTGGACTTCATCTTTTATTATTGAGTTTATATTATTATCGCTGTAGGTGTTTGAATTATCTGCGCTTAAATTAGAAACTTCTTCTGCCGGTTGTTCTTCTAAATGTTTTGGTTCTTCGATAGGAATAAAATTATCGCTAAGCGATGGTGCCCACTTTGGTTCTTCTATTTCATGAACTTGCTCGGTTTGAATGTTTCCATTTCTGGCAGATATTTCTACTTCATCAATTTCGGCAACCGGTTCTCTTAGGTTTATTAAAATTTCATCATCTTGCTTTATTAACAGATCAACTTCTTCACGTGTTAATGCAACTATGTAGGAATCTCTTAGAGCAACTGCTGTTGAAGTGCGCGAGGTTTCTTCAAAAAATTCTTCATGGCCGAAGAAATCATTTTCCGAAAATAAGTATGATTTTGTTTTTCCTAAAAGACGCTTCTTAAGAACATTTATCTCGCCGCTTATAACTAAATAAATTATCTCTGCAATGTCTCCTTCTCGGAAGAGAATTTCTCCTTCACCAATTGTAATTAATTGACCTCTAACATTTCTTAAGTCAATCTTAGAAATGTCTGCATTTTTAAGTAATTTGTTCCGGCTTAAAGTTATTAATAATTGATTTTCCATATCACCGACAAATATTGAGGTAATCTTTAATGCAAAATGCAGAAATTAATCGAGCTATAAAACACCTTTCCAAGCATGATAATAACCTATCAACAATAATAAAAAACATTGGTATTATCAATTTAACGCCTCACAAGAAATACTTCAATGCGTTGTTAGATGCTATTATCGGACAGCAATTATCAACATACGCAGCAGATAAGATAGCTTCTCGATTTATGAATTTATTCAACAATAACCCTCTGCCCGAACAAATTCTTGAAGCAAAAGAAACTTCGTTGCGTGCCGTAGGTTTATCTAATGCAAAAGTAAAATATGTTAAGGATCTTGCAAAAAAAATTCTGTCGCGTAAAATTAATCTTAAAGGTCTCCCTAAAAAATCAGATGAAGAAATAATTTTAGAATTAACAAAAGTAAAAGGAATCGGTATTTGGACATCACACATGTTTTTGATTTTTACCTTGGGACGGTTAAATGTGCTTCCATATTCCGATCTTGGCATTCGAAAAGCCATAATGTTAAATTACTGCTTGAAAAAATTACCCGATGAAAAAAAGATCAAATCAATTTCGAAAAAGAATAATTGGGATCCGTATTGTTCCGTTGTTAGTATTTATCTTTGGAAAAGCTTAAACAATAATTTACCCCAAAAGGATGAATAATCAGAATCTTTGCTAAAATAAAGACATCATATTAATGGATGAAATAAAACTTATTGAACAGGCTCAGCGAGGAGACAGAAAATCTTTAACCGAGCTTATAAAGATTTACGAACAGACTGTTTATAATTTCTCTTTTAAGATTTGCAGAAATAAAGATAAAGCCGAGCACGCCATGCAGGAAACTTTTTTAAGCATGGTGAAAAATTTAAGTCAGTTCAGCGGACAATCTAAATTATCTACATGGCTTTACAGAGTTGTCAGCAACCATTGTTTAATGCTTGCTCGTTCCGAAAGCAAATACACATACGCATCATTTGAAGATGAAGAAGCTGCTATTGATGAAAAAAATATTGCCGATTGGAAAGTAACACCAGATAAAGTAACGGAAAATAATGAATTAAAGGAACATCTTGATAAAGCAATAGAAAAACTTCCGGCGGATTACAGAATTGTTTTTATGCTGAGAGATGTTGAAGGATTTTCAACTGAGGAAACTGCCAAGATGGTAGAACTTTCCGTTGCGGCTGTTAAATCGAGACTGCATAGAGCAAGATCTTTTTTAAGAAATGAATTAAACGGAATATTTGAACATGAATGAGAACAAACCAAATTGTAAAGATGTTATGATGCACATTTGCGATAATCTCGGCGAACAGCTTGATTCGCCGAATTGTCTTATGATAAAAAAACATCTTGATGAATGTGAGAACTGCAATCATTATTTCAAATCAGTTGAGACTACAATTGAGTTCTACAAAAAATATAATGTTAATCTTTCCGAAGACGCACATAATAGATTGATGGCATGTTTGGGATTGAAGGAATAGTAGAAGCAGAATGTAGAATTTAGAATGGAGAATTGAGAATTTGGTGTGTATTTTTAACCAAGAAATTAACCATTCTGCTTTATGCAAGAATTCAAAGCTAACGAAAGAACATTCAGAGAAATAATTACTGAAAGAATATTAACAAAACTTACAGCGCACAAATAAAAGCTCTATTAAAATCTTACCGCAGCAAAGTAAGCTTCTTGGCTATTTATAGAGATTTGATAATGAAATGAACTATTGTACTTAAAAAAGCTGTTTCTTTTTCAATGATTTCATTATAGATTTCAGTAGAGAGAAAAGGGGACAATGAACATAACAGAACAAAAAATAATAAACGCTATTATTTATTTTGTAAAGAACACTAAAGACTGCAAGAAAACAAAGCTATTCAAACTTTTCTATTACTTGGATTTTATTCACTTTAAACGTTACGGTCTTTCAGTAACAGGTTACGATTACATTACTATGCCGTATGGACCAGTGCCTTCAAAACTACTTGACCAATTTGAAAAAAAGGAATTCCCTGAGGAATTCAAAAAAAACTTCTCTGTTGAAAAAATAACCGATGATGACGATAAATACAGTTTCCAAATCTTATTGAAAAATAAAAAAGCAGACTTAGAATGGTTTACGCCAAATGAATTGTCATTATTAAAAGAGGTGGTGGAAATTTTCAAAGAAGCGCCGGCAAAAGATATAGTTGAAGCAACGCACTTTAGAAATACTTCGTGGGATAAAACAGTAAAAACGAAAGGAATGGGAAAACAGATAGATTACTTTTTAGCATTAGATGAAGAATCAACTCTAACCAAAGAAAAAATAGAAGAAAGGTTTAGACTGCAAAAAGAATTGGGGGGATAATGCCGCTCTTCGAAGCGGGAACAACATTTCTCGATCACCGCGCTCTTAATATCCAGGGCGAAAAACCAAAATATTTTATAAAAGGAAAGAGTAAGGTAAATTTACAAACTATAAACAAATTTTAGTTCTGCAATCTTTTCTCAGTAGTATGAATGCTAATATTAAGTATTATTCAGTAGTCTTTTCTAGGATAAGTGTATTACTCGTATTTGGGTAATTTCTAAACCTATCTTCTTTGTAAAATGTAACTATACAATTCGGGATTTTTTTTGCTAGATTTAATAAATCTTGACAATATCCCAGTCTATTCATTCTCCATTTTTCATACATGTTTGCATTGTGTATTGTTGGTTCACATAAAACCACTCCTTTTTTAGAAACACGTACAACTTCTTTCAAAGCTATTTCTGCACTCTTTTGTCCAAGTTGCTCTAAAACATGATTTGTGAATACAACATCATATGAATTGTCTGGTAATGCAATATTAGTAATATCTCCTAAAAATAACTGATTTATCTTATCTTCATAAACCATATTAATCATACATGAAGCTAACCTTGCGTGTGTAAATTCAAATCCATCAATGATCAAATCTGGATTTGTTTTGGAAAGCATATACATATTTAATCCGGAACCACAACCTGCATCCAAAATTTTAGCATTTTTATTATCTCCGCAAAAAGAAATAATATGGTCAAGCAATTCCAATCGTGGCCACGAGTTGTATCCCATGATAATATTACCTTTATGCTTTATCATTTGGATTGAAGTAAGGATTCTTAAGCTTTCATAATCATCACTATATCTAGAAAAAGTTGATTTACCGTGTTTACGAGTAAATTTTAAAATTCCCTTAAAATCTCCCAATAGCTTAAACAACTTTTCTAAATTATTTAAGACAGCAAAATTTTTTGGTAAGACACTTATATGTTCAAAAAAGGTATTATGAAAATAACTATATCCTAAAATGCTTATTGCTTTATTCAGGCATTTCTGCATATTCTCCCAGTTATTGAATTCATGATGTGTATTTAGTCTAAGGTCTTTAATTCTAAAAATCTTCTTTAGATTTATTTCAGAACATTTAATTTCAAAATCTTTTTCTGACTGCATTTTAATTAATTCCCACTATGATTGTTTTTATTTTCTTTAAATACTAATTAATTCTTTATTCTAAAATTTAGTGAATATTTTAAATCTTTAATTCTTCTTAAGTTAAATTCAATTGGTGCTCACAAATACCGATTGCTTGTCCCCATACAGTTGAGTGGATTCTTTTTAAGCTAGTTATAGTTTTATCTAAACAATTCATTTTATCAATATCATCTTCTTAACATCTCTAAATATTTCACCACTATTTGTTGGTATTGCTTCTAGTTTATAAATATAAACTCCTGAAGCAAAGTTCGATGCATTCCAGTTTACTGAGTAATATCCGGCAGATTTTGTTTCATCTACTAATTGCACTATTCTCTGACCAAGAACATTATAAATCTCCAATTTTACTTTGCTTTCTTTCGGAATTCCGAATTTAAATATTGTAGCTGGATTGAAAGGATTGGGATAATTTTGACTGAGAGAAAATATCGTTGGCATTTCCTCTGACTTTACATCTGTTGATGTATTCGTTTTAAAACTCCATATTGGCGACCAATCACTTTGTGTTGCTAAATTTGTTGATCTAACACGCCAATAATATTGTGTGTTAATTTCAAGATTATCGAATAGTTTTGAATTGGTTGTAAGTGTAGAATCGTTATAGACCAGATTGCTAAACAATATATTTTTTGATAATTGAAAATGATAATAGCTCGCCCTTAAGTTGTCGCTCCAGTCAAACTTTAATTTAACTGGCGACTTGGTTGATGCGTCGGCTGGATATGCAAGTGTAGGTATAATTGGCGAAAAGTTATATGTATCGTTGCTACTGACATTAACCCGTCTTATAAACATAACTCCAGAAGCATAAAGCCGAAAGTCCGCTACTCCTCCACCTTCTCGGTTACCAAAAAATGCATCAGTTACATTAAATGTATACGCTTTCCATGTTCGGGTATTGGAGATTGTAACCATGGGAGAACTTTTATACATATCTTGTAATGAATTACCCGGACTATCATAATTGAGAGCAATTTGACCAGTGGAGAGTGTGTCGTAGTATTCAATAGTAACCCAGCAGCTTAGGCTATTACCCGAAAACACTTTGTTATCATCGATACTGAAATATAGATAATTACTGGTAGGATTAGAATTAATATCATTATATACACATGGAGAGTTTTTAATAATTGTTGTTTTATATGCAGCATCAGGGCGATTAAAAGGTTGTTCAATGCCATGTCTAGGTTGATTTGTACCAAACCTAATGTCAGCCTCATAATTCTTTTGAGATGTAAATGAAAATACATCAGACCATACTCCACTTCCCCTTGAATTCTTTGCCTTAACTCTCCAATAATATTTAGTATTGTCGTTCGATTTATCAAAAACTGCTTTTGTGTTTTTTATTGTAGAATCCTCGGATACAACATTAGTAAAGATACTATCAGTAGCGACTTGTAATTTATAAAATTCAGCCGGCACTGTTGGACTACTCCAGATAAAAGTAGTTGGTTGCTTGACTGAATTATTTGTTGGTGATATTAAATTTACTTTTTCCGGTAATGATATAGCTGTTGCATCATTCCTTACTAATTTATAGGGAGTATTCTCTTCAACATTAAAAATTACATTTCTGTTTGATATCTGATAATTAATATTCCCTTGTGCCCCATCAACGGTTAATTTTTGTAAAAATACTTTTCCACTCCATTCGGAAGGCAGAGGAATTGTAATTGTTTTTGCACTACGGCTAAAGATTAAAAAAGTATTTGGATCTTTAGGATAGATAGTTGTATAATTTTTGCTAATTACTTTGCCATCAACCTGAACAATATAAGTGTTGGCCGCATAATTAGCTTCAACAAATGTATTGGCATCGTAAGTTGTCTTTGCATAGTCACCATTCTCCTCGTACTTATCCATGAATTTTTTGTTTGTAAGCATCCATGGAATATCAATAAAATAGAATCTGTCTATTTCCAAGCTATATATATCAACGGGTGATGATGAACTCGTCTTATTTGCTAAGTACCAAGACCATGAACCCGAACTACTTCCTGTAATAAGATTATCGAGAAAAGAAAGTATTTTTGCTTTTTCATCCGGCATAGTTTGAAAGGTATAGAAATTATCTTTAGAAAGACCATACAGCGTTTTACCATGAACGATAAATTGAATCAAGGGTATGATCTGAGAGTTGGCAGATAAATTACCTTTATCATAAGACCTTGGAGAATGATAAAACCAACCTACTGATCCAACAAATCTATCAGTGAGACCTTCTGATGTTAAAGAGATTCCGGCTTTATTAAATTCATCGATGATTATTTGGTCACCTCTTCTATATTTTTGATAACTTGATGGATATTGAAGAGAATGATTCTTCATTAAGATCAGACTAAAACCATCAATATGATGAGTTTTAGTCTCCTGAAACGGGTAACGTGCTAGAGTTTTTTTGATACGGTCAAAACCATACTTAAGAGCATAATCATATAAAGATATTTGATAAGCTTCTTTTACCCACGAGAAAGGCCACCCAGGGTAAAAAGTTCCGTCTGCATTAACTACACGAAGCGAAGGATCATACGTCGGAAATTCAGGATAATAATCACAATAAGCATCAGATAGATCAATTGAAGTATTATAAACGTTTTTAACCATTCTGAAATAATCTTTTATCTCTTGCTCAGTTCCAAAACCTGGATCTGTATCTATTGGTTCTCCATAAAGAGCCATCCACCCTGGATAGAGAACATTATTAAAATTATGCAAATCACACCATATTTTATTATGGTCGGTTAAATTGTAAATTTTCTTGATCACACTCAGACTCGTAGAAATATGCGCACCTTGGTTGAGGCCCATTTGGGTCATAAAGGTGTTTGCATATATATCAAGCGGTGAAGATTGGAATTGATTCCGAATAAACTTCGCACCATCCATCCAATCTATTTGCCCGCTATTATCAAAATCTCCTAGTAAACTAATTCTAACTTTCATCTCGGTAGTAGTTGAATCAAATACATCTATAAAACCAGCTTTGGAAAAATCTGTTGGCGCATAACGATAATTAAAATTTATTCCTAATGAGGAAAATTTGCCTAATGTAGAATGGTTTATGGTTCTAGCTAAAAGGTTTATATCCAAGTGTTCATATTTTACAATTCCCAAAAATTCCTGATGGTACAACATTGCCAATATCAAAGGATTTCTCCATCCACTATTTTGCATATTAATTTCATCAGATGCTAGAGTCGCCGTTGCAACATCAATAAGTCTGCCTTCACTTTCAGGGAATACTAATTTCGCTCCTATTTGATCAGCGCGAACTGTTAGCAAATCTGAAGACCTTACATTAGTTAATTTATAACCTGATGTTTCTTTAACATTATCAAAAATTAGTTCGAGTGTTCTTTCGTTCAATATAAATGAAAAATCAAAACTAACAGCTTTTATAGTATTGATTGTTGCTGTAAGATGGTAAACTGTACGATCTGTTTTAATCGTAATACTATCAACTAGTGGTGTAACATTTATTCCGACATTCTGATAATATACTTTAACTGAATACATATCTTTTGCAAGATCACCGAACAGAATAGCCCCGTTAATTTTGTCTAAATATTGTTCAACTCCAGGATATTCTGAATTGAATTTTATTTTGAGATATGAATTCTCAACATAATAATACTCTCCTAACGAAAAAGATGATTCAGCATAAGATTCATGATTGTTATTATCATACGCATCAACTTTTATTTTATATGATTTATGAATAGTCAATGGTTCTAATGCTTTCCCATCCTGATTATACTTAACGCTATTTTCTGTTAAATCATTTATTTGCCACACTATTTTATTGTTGTCTTGCCTCGTAACAGTTACTCTATATTTAAACACAGCATTATTGTCTTGTACTTTTTTCCATTTGAAAATTGGATCACTTAGTGTTATCATTTCATTATTCAAAGGGAATTCTATTTCAGGAATTACTACTCCTACTGTAAAAGATGATTGAGTATATGATACATTATTTTTATCATCGTACGCAAAAATTTGTATCGAATATGATCCACGATTAGTTAATTGTTCTGATGCTCTACCATCCTGATTATATTTAATGCTGTTTTCTGTTAAATCATTTATTTGCCACACTATTATACTATAGTTGTTTCGGCTAACCACTATCCTATATTTAATAGTAGCTTTATCATCTTGTACTCTTTTCCATTTGAAGGTCGGATTTATCGGTGAGAATAAACCGTTAAGTAAAGGATATTCTATTTCAGGAATCCCATCGATAAAGTTATCAACGTTTTTACTTACAGTATCTTTTTGATTTGATGTATAAGTGACAATGATAAACATCTGACCTAATGATGGTTGCGAATTATAGTATAGTTCACCATAATAAAACTTATCCTGCAAATTAATTAAATTCAAAGGGGCTTCTTTTCCATCGGCTGCTTTTAGAATAACCGCACTAATAGAACTTAGAGTAGTTGTGTTATCAAAGCTTAGAGTTGCATTAATTCTATAGAAATCTTTTGTATGAAAAGTAGTAATGTCAAAAGAGGAAATACCTGTTGAACTTTTTAAAGAGTTAGAAGAACTAATATTTTTTTCTGCACCGATTGTATTTACTGTGAGAATTAACAGTAAAAATAAACTTAGACTTAGATTTCTATTTTTCATTTACCCCTCTGTTAAAATATGTTGGTTAACTTATTTCTAATGAACTTTATTTCTGTTTTTTTGCAAAAAAAATTTTAATTATTTAAACTCACCAAAGTTTCTTTAATTAAATCTTCTATAGAAATATCCGGATTATGATCAGTGATTGCTCTTACTGCTCTCTCGGCAACTTTCTGATTATAGCCAAGATTAACCAAAGCAGTTATCGCATCATAGCGAATCGTTGAAGCGCCTGTTTTAAAATCTTCACTGCTGTCTGTAACTGAATCTGCTTTATCTCTCAATTCAACCATTAATCTTTCGGCGGTTTTTCTTCCAATACCGGGAATTGAAACAAGCCGTGAAATATTTCCCGTTCTTAATGCTTCTTTCAAATCTTCAATTTGAATTCCGGATAAAATACTTTGCGCAGATTTTGGTCCAATTCCGCTTACGCTTATCAGCAATTCAAACATTTCTTTTTCTGCAAGAGTATAGAATCCATACAGATCCAGAGCAGATTCGCGTACACTTAAATAGGTGAAGAGAGAGACTTCTTCTTTGTCTGCAATTTTTTCAAATGTGCTGATTGAAATGTTAACGAGATAGCCAATACCGTTCACATCAATTAAAAGTTTTGTTGGCTTCTTTGAGATTATTTTACCGCGTAAGTAACCGATCATTTTGAAATAAGTATTTAGTAGTTAGTATTTAGCTATTAGAAAATACGATTTGTTAGTCAATAACTCTATCCGGATTTTCTAAAATAAACTCTTTCCAGTTTTTACTTTTCTTTGAAAATGAATTTACTTTGAACGCATGACATATTGCAACAGCGAGCGCGTCGCTTTCATCAAATTTCATTTTTGTTTTATGGATTGCAAGAAGTTTTTTTATCATATACTGCACTTGTTCTTTTGATGAAGCGCCGTTTCCAACAACTGATTTTTTAATTTCACGCGGTGAATATTCTTTCATAGGAATGTCGTTATGAATCGCTGCCAGCATAGAAACTCCGCGCGCGTAACCGATCTTGAGTGCCGACTGAACATTCTTTCCGTAAAACGCCGTTTCAAGAGCAAACTCATCCGGGCGGAATTGTTTAATTAATTTATCCAACTCATTATAAATTATTTGAAGACGGGGAGACATTTCTTTAGTAGTTGGAATTTTAATAATTCCCGCTGAAATATATTTCAGTTCGTTACGCTCAAAATCTATAATACCGTAACCGGTAAAGATTGTGCCGGGGTCAACACCGAGTATTCTCATATTATTTTTAATAGAACACTGATATTTATGATTATTATGATTTGTTATGATCTTAAATAATCATAAAAAATCTTAACGATCTGCGTTCTATTGTCCTTTAGTCTGCAAAATCAGCATTTGTAAAAACATTTTGAAGATCATCGCTTTCTTCAATTGCCTCAATTAACTTCATTAACTTTTCTGCGTCTTCTCCTTTTACTGGAGTTAAATTCTTTGCAGTCCAGTGCAACGAGGCATTTTCTACGGTTAGCTTTTTATCAATCAACATTTTTCTAACATGCTCAAAATTTTCGAGAGTCGTTGTAACTTCAAAAAAATCTTCTTCCGTGCTAAGATCATCCGCTCCTGCATCAAGAATTATTTCCATCATCTCATCTTCGGATTTGTTATCGCGCTTGACTGTTATAATTCCCTTTCTCTCAAACATCCATGCAACTGATCCGGTCTCGCCCATATTACCGTTTCCTCTACTAAAGATATGACGAATCTCTGCAACAGTTCTATTTTTATTGTCTGTTGCAACTTCCACAAGAATTGCAACACCGCCGGGTCCATATCCTTCATAGATTAATTCAGAGATTTGTGAACCTTCAAGTTCACCGGTGGCTTTTTTAATCGCACGTTCAATATTATCGGCGGGCATGTTGGCGGCTTTTGCGTTATCAATTGCAAGACGTAATCTGGGATTTCCGTCGGGATCTCCTCCGCCCTGTCTTGCGGCAATAGTAATTTCTCTAATTAATCTTGTAAATATTTTTCCCCGTTTTGCATCAAGAGCGCCTTTCTTTCTTTTAATTGTTGCCCATTTAGAATGGCCTGACATAAAATTATCCGTCTATTGTTAGTTACTATTTTTCTACAATATTATTTTCTTTAACATGAATATCTTTCAGACGAATTTGCGGATAAGTTTTTCCGTCTTTTTGAACTGATTCTATCGTATATACAATATCAACCAAATTTTTTTCTTTATCAATATGAGTAGCGAACGCACCAAGGTTGAATCCAATTGCATCAAAAACTTTATCGTTCCCATTCTGTTTGAAACTTGTTACTATATGATTGGTTCCTACAATTCTTGGCGCATAGACAAGACTAACGTTCTCGCTTAAAAATACCGGGCGCATATTACCGGGTCCGAACGGTGCGAACTGATCCAGCACTCTAAGAAACTTAGGAGATATTTCAGAAAAAGAAAGTTTAGCATCAATATTAATTTCGTGAAGAATATTTTCTGCGGTCATGCTTTGTCTTAACACCGCATAAAATCTTTGTTTGAACTCATCAAGTTTTTCTAATTCAACAGCAAGACCGGCAGCGGCTTCATGTCCTCCGAATTGAAGCAACAGATCATCGCAATTTTGAAGCGCTTCATAAATATTAAATCCTGGAACACTTCTGGCTGATCCTTTTGCAACACCATCAATTGTTGTCAACATCACTGCCGGGCGATGAAATTTTTCAACAAGGCGTGAAGCAACAATTCCGATTACGCCGGGGTGCCAATCTTCATAATGCAAAACAATTCCCAGATTAGCATCAAAATCTATCTCTGAATCAACAAGCTGCATTGCATGAGAGAAAGTCATTTCATCAATCTTGCGTCTCTCAATATTTTCATCTTCCAGAACTTGTGCAAGCTCCAAAGCTTTTTGGGGATTATCAGTTGTGAAAAGCTCTACAGCACGGATCGCATCTCCTAATCTTCCTACAGCATTAATGCGTGGTGCAATTGTGAAAACAATTTGTCCCGCGCTTAAATTTCCCGGTTCCATTCTTGCGCCTTTTATCAATGCCAATATTCCCGGTCGCGGATTTGTGTTTATAAGATCAATCCCTTCTTTAACAAGTATTCTGTTTTCATCCATCAAGGGAACTATATCGGCTGCGCCGGCAAGAGCAACAAGATCAAGATATTTTAATGCCATCTCTTTCTTGCCGATTCTTTCACCCACAGCGCTTGCAAGTTTAAATGCTACTCCTGCGCCGGATAGATGTTTGAAAGGATATGTGCACCCGGGTTTGATCGGATCGAGTACGGCATATGCATCCGGTAAAATATCTTTCGGCTGATGATGATCGCAAACGATTGTTTCTATGCCGAGTTTTTTTGCATGGGCAATTTCTTCAACGGCGGTTATTCCGCAATCAACGGTTATAAGAAGATTTATTCCGCGCTCTTTTAAAATATCTATGCTGGTAATTGAAACACCATATCCTTCGGTGATGCGGTTAGGAATATATGTTTCAACTTTTGCGCCGAGTTCTTTTAGGAATAAATACATTAATGCCGCAGAGCAGGTTCCGTCAACATCGTAATCTCCGTAAACACAAATTTTTTCGTTTGCAGTAAGAGCTTGAATAACACGCTGCGTGGCTTCCTGCATTCCGTTCATTAAGAATGGATCGTGAAGAGATTCAAGCGAAGGACGGAAATAATATTTTGCTTCGGAGAAATTTGTTATGCCGCGCTGCAGCAGCAGATGAGCAATTACACTGGGGATGTTTAGACTATCTGAAAGAGCAAGAACGGATTTATCATCCGCCGCTTCTTTCACCTTCCAGCTTTTTGTATGCATGGCGTCTTCCGCGAAGGAGAACACCAAATGATTCGTGTCTATAAGCCGAATTTTGTTCCCGGTATAAGCCGGGCAGCAGTTATTTATCTTGTCCCGAAATTACTTTCGAGATCCAGCGGTCTACCCGAAGGAATTCAAGGCGAACAACCTTGTCCCGAGAAAACCTCGGGAAACCTTCTGCTTGACCTTGCACCAAGTGGGGTTTGCCCTGCCTTCAATATTACTATTGAAGCGGTAGGCTCTTACCCTGCCTTTTCACCTTTACCTGCCGAAGGTGGGTTTTAGCCCACTATCAACAGGAAGTATTTTTTCTGTGGCACTTTCCGTGTACCGAAAAAATCAGCACCCCGGGAGTTACCCGGCACTTCGTTCTGCGGAGTTCGGACTTTCCTCCTCCGGCATTTGCCGGAGGCAACTGCTCAACACGAATCATTAACTGTTCTTCTACTTCTTTTATTTATTAATAATTTATTTTTTCACTTGAGATAAATATAACAAAAAAGAGACGAGTAAGCATTAGCAAAAAACGGGGAAATACCAATCGCTTACGATCAGTTACTCATCAAATTGGTAATAAATCTCAAATTCTTTGATGATGAGTTTGACAAGATGATCTTTGCGATAGCGGTTAAAGGAACAGCTAAAAACATTCCTACAACACCCCAAATATATCCCCAGACTAATAACGAAAGTAAAATTACAAGCGGGTTAAGACCAAGGCGATCACCGAAAATTTTAGGTTCAATAATATTTCCGATAATATTCTGCACAACAATTATTACTGCAGCCACTAATGCCGCATATCCGAATGATTCATACTGAACAAGCGCCATAAGTGTGGGCATAATCACCGCAAAGACAGAACCAACATTCGGGATGAAGTTAAGCAAAATGGCAAATGCCGCCCAGATAATGAAGAACTCGATTTTGAACAACCACAAAATAATTCCGACCAAGATACCGACCGACAAACTGATCAAAAATTTTGTAACAATATATCTTTGTACTTGTTCGGTAATGTCCTTAAATGTTTTCTGGAGTTTTAATTCGCGTTGAATTGTAAGTGTTTCAATTGCCTCATCCCGGTAGCTTTCTGAATCTTTATCTTTCGTTGATTTGAGTTCTTTCTTCATTTGTTTAAGTGAAGATTTTATTTCCCGTTCAACGTAACGCATTCTTATCGCTTCAAAAATTTTATTGTGCCCAGTATTGATAAATATAAAAAAGAAAAGGATCAGCAGAACGGATGCGGCAATTGTCAGAGTTGAAGAAAAAACTCCGCTTGCCAGAACGCCGACATCAACCGATTGAAGAATCTTCGATATATTGAAATGTGTTATCAATCTGTTCTTTAATCCGAGCGATACGGCAGATGTGCTTATAATGTGATTAAGTTTTGCTTCGTACATTGGCAGATTTACGCTGAACGCCCCCAACCTATCAATAATTATTATTGATATACCGTAAAACATAGATACGGTTAAAAAGAGATCAATAAAAATTATAAACGGCATCGGTATTTTTTTAGATTCGAAGAAATTATTCAGCGGCTCGAAAAAAAAGAACATGATATATGCAATTACAAGCGGAATAAAAATGTGCTGTAATTCTTTAAGAGCAATAAAGATTATAAACAATCCCAGAATAGTTACAAAAAATTTGATTGTCGGGTCGCTTAAGGGCTTTTTCATTTCTAAAATGTTATTATTTACTTAAATAAAAATACCAAAAAATGAATTTATATAACGTTTATTTTTGGTAAATTCGTTTTACGCTTCCTGACCTCTTATTAAGGAGATAGCTTAATGTTCGAACGTTTTTTTGTTAGTAAAGATAAAATGCTCATTCTCATTTTTGTGCTGATTGCGCTTCCTCTTTTTACTCAATGTCAAAGCAGTAATATCACGTCACAAAATTCGAAAGACGAAAATTTAGTTACACATCCTTCTTGGAGCGTTAACACAACTATTTATGAAGTGAATGTAAGACAATACACACCCGAAGGAACTTTCAAAGCGTTTTCTTCGAGCCTGCCTAAATTAAAAGAAATGGGAATCGGAATACTTTGGTTTATGCCGATCAATCCGATCGGTCTATTAAATAGAAAAGGATCTTTAGGAAGCTACTATTCGGTACAAGACTATACCGCCGTTAATCCGGAGTTTGGCACACTTGAAGATTTTAAATCCGTTGTTAAGCAAGCGCACGATCTTGGAATGCGTGTTATAATTGATTGGGTCGCAAATCATACTTCATGGGATAATGTTTGGACGAAAACCCATCCCGATTTTTTTACTAAAGACCGGAACGGAAAATTTTTTCCTCCGGTTGCAGATTGGGCTGACGTTATTGATCTAAACTATGACAATAAGGAATTGTGGAATTACATGCGTGATGCTATGAAGTTCTGGATCGAAGAGTGCGGCATAGACGGATTCCGATGCGATGTTGCAGAAATGGTTCCTCTTGAATTTTGGAAATGGGTTCGCCCTCAGCTTGATGCTATAAGACCTATCTTCATGTTAGCTGAAGGAAATTTGCCTGAACTTCATCAAGCTTTTGATATGACATACAATTGGCAGCTAAAAGATCTATTTGTTAATTGTGCCAAGGGGAACAAATCCGCAAACGATTTTTATGAATATTTCAAAAAAGAAAAAAGTGAATATCCGACAGATTCTTACCGGATGGTTTTTACTTCTAACCATGATGAAAACACCTGGCATGGTACAGACCGGGAAAGATTTGGAGACGCCGCAGAAACATTTGCCGTTCTTACCTGTCTTGTACCTGGAATGCCTCTTGTTTATAGCGGACAGGAAGCAGGTTTGAATAAACGCCTTAATTTTTTTGAAAAAGATTTAATAAATTGGGATGACAATGTAATGCGTAATTATTATGCGTTACTATTCAAGACAAAAAAAGAAAATAAAGCCCTATGGAACGGCGCTGAGGGCGGCGAGTTGCAAAAAATCTCTGTTAATGACGGAAATGTTTTTGCATTTATAAGAGAAAGAGATAACAACAAAATAATTTCAATATTTAATCTGTCTAGAGAGATGAAACAAGTTACAATAACAAGTTCTAAACTTGAGGGCGCTTACAAAAATCTTTTTACAGACAGTTCTGTATTGCTAAATACACAATATCAATTAACTCTTGAGCCATGGGGTTACCGGGTATTTATAAAATAAATGATCGCATGGAAAATAATTTTTAATAAATGTTATAGTCAATGGACCACAAGAGAAAAATAGCATCTTCAAACAGAACAGTATATTATATGATATTAGCCGCAGGGGTGTTTATGTCGCTTGCTGTTCTCTACGGTTTATTTATCGGTTTAAGAATAAATTTTGTTTACACATCTCTTCTTAATTCTTCACTAGAAATAAAAAGTAATGTTACTAAAGCTCGTTCTGAATTTTTGAAAGAGCCCGGAGCCCAAACGCCGGCAACTTTTAGGCAGGCAATGGAATATCTTGATGTTGCGGAACTAAATGCAAGATCTTTGCTTGAAGAAAAAGAACGTCTCAATATAATTTCAATCCCGATTGAGAAGGTTGCACTTTCCGAGGAAGTTCAGAATCTGCAAGTACTCTTGCTCAATTATCGCGGACTATCAAGTAAAGTTTCATCGAAAGATTCTACACAATCAAAAACTAATATTCGTCAAGAGTGGGAATCTCTTTATTCTAATGTGGAAGCCCAAAGCAACAAAGTAGAAAAAGAAGTAAGAAATGTTCTTGACTCATTTGTTAAAGTCTTCCGCATAACCCAATTGGGCCTTGCGGCCTTAAGCTTGGTCCTTTGTTTAGTTACTATAATACTTATTTATAGGTCGGAAAAACAAAGAAATCTTTATACGCGGAAGTTAGAAGGTGCCTCACTCGATCTTCAAAAAGGATTACACAGAACAACTAAGGTTGAGAAAGCTTTAAGCGAAAGTCAAAGAAAATTAAGTACACTCATTCAAAATTTACCAGGCATGGTTTACCGCTGTAAGTTAGGACAAGTCTGGGAATTCGATTATGTAAGCTCAAAGTGTTTTCACATTACGGGTTATAAAGAGGAAGAGTTGTTAGGAAATAAAATAATTTCCTACTATGAGGAACTTATTCACAAGGAAGATCACAAAAAAGTAATTGAACAAATCCACAAAGCTGTTGAACAAAAAAAACCATATCAACTTGTTTATCGAATTAATACTGCACTTGGCTACGAAAAATGGGTTTGGGAACAGGGCGTTGGTATTTTCTCCAATTTAGAAGATGAATTGATTGCCCTTGAAGGATTTATAACAGATATAACGGAACAGAAAACTGTCGAAGATCAGCTTTCTCTTCAGAGCAATGCACTTGAAGCAGCCGCAAACGGAATTGTTATTTGTGATAAAGACGGAACCATAATCTGGGTTAACACCGCTTTCACAAGTTTAACCGGTTATTCAATAAAAGAAGTCATCGGCAAAAAAACAAGCATCTTTAAATCCGGTGTTCATGATGTTAATTTTTACACACATATGTGGGGCAAGATAAACGTTGGCGAAACATGGCGCGGTGAAATTGTAAATAAAAGAAAGAATGGAGCTAATTATTGGGAAGAAATGCAAATAACCCCAATTAAAAATTCCAAAGGAGAAATAACAAATTTTATTGCAATCAAACAGGATATAACAGAGCGTAAAAGGGCAGATGAATCCTTAAAAGAAAGTGAGCTCAGATTTAGAGGACTATATGAAAATGCTACAATAGGAATTTATCGTTCTACACCTGAAGGTAAGATCTTACTTGCAAATCCAACACTTATTAAAATTGCCGGTTATGATTCTATTGATGAATTATTAAATCTTAATGCCAAGAACACTTATGCAGAGCCCGAAACACGAGAAATTTTCAAGAAAGAGATAGAAAAGAACGGAAAAATTTTCGGACTTGAATCCAAGTGGAAAAAGAAAGATGGTTCTATAATATTTATCCGCGAGAGCGCGAGAGCCGTTAAGGACAACGAAGGACGTAACATTTATTATGAAGGAACAATAGAAGATATTACAGACAAAAAACTAACCGAAGAAGCGTTGATAGAAGCAAAAGAGCATGCAGAACAATCAGACCGGCTTAAATCTGAATTTCTAGCTCAGATGTCTCACGAAATTCGAACACCTCTTAATGTTATCTTAAGTTTTACAGGAATGATGAAAGACGAACTTCAAGATAAGGTCGAGGAAGATCTTGCAAAAGGTTTTGACGTTATTAATGAAGAAGGCAAAAGAATAATGCGTACGGTTGAATTAATATTGAATATGTCAGAGCTTCAAACCGGATCATATTCCTACCACGCTAAACATTTCGATCTTTTTAATGATATTATCCAAAAACAGTTTAAGAACTTTCAACCGGTTGCAGCTACTAAAAAAATTCAGTTTAATCTTAATAACCCTGGTGTAAATACAACAATTGAAGCGGATGAATATTCGATTAATCAAATTTTTCATCATCTGATTGATAATGCTATTAAATATACTCATAAAGGGAAAGTTGAAATAACAATCAACCGCAGCCCGCGAAATAATTTATATGTTGATGTTTCCGATACCGGAATAGGAATCGCAGAAGAATATCTTCCACTGCTTTTTACTCCATTCTCTCGCGAAGAACAAGGATATACAAGAAATTTTGAGGGAAATGGTCTTGGTCTTGCGCTTGCTAAAAAATATTGTGAGCTTAATGGGGCAGATATTAAAGCATCAAGCATAAAAGGAAAAGGGACAACATTCAGAGTAACCTTTCCGAATCATGATTAAATTTTAACTTTTTAGATCAGGAATAGTATGAAATCAAACAGAGCTATTATTCTATTATTGTTTTTCTTTTCATCATTTACTTTTGTTCAGGATGATCTGGAATCAACAACACTTTTAAAAGTCGGAAATAATCTGCCTGCTTTTACAACGCCGTCACTTTCCGGTAAAACATTTTCATCGGATGAGCTTAAGGGTAAAGTTGTGCTTATCAACTTTTGGGCAACGTGGTGTCCTCCTTGCAGAGCCGAAATGCTGCTCCTTCAAAAAAACATTTTTGAAAAAATTAAGGACAAAAATTTTGCAATGCTTGGTATTTCACGTGGAGAAATTTCCGACACTGTTAATAATTTTATAAATAAGTCTAAATATACTTTCCCGATTTATCTTGATACCAATTCAAAGGTATATAAATTATTCGCAAATAAATATATTCCTAGAAGTTTTGTAATAGGCAAAGACGGAAAGGTAAAAATGGCAACGGTTGGATTTAAGAAAGAAGAATTTAAAGAGATGACTAAAGTTATAGAGACAGAATTAAAAAAATAATTTTTATTCCTTCTGCTTTCGGGTAAATAATCTGATAAGTAAATAACCCAGCATTCCGCAAACAAGTGAAACTATAATAATGCCTATTTTAGCATTTTCTAAATCGGCATTTTCAGTAAAAGCCATATTGGAAATAAACAACGACATCGTAAATCCAATTCCACTGATAACAGATATCCCATAAAGCATTACGATTGTTTTTTTATCAACTTTTAAGTTTGTAACGCCTAAAAAGATCAGAATAAAAGTAGAGAGAAAAATCCCGATCTGTTTTCCGAAAAACAAACCTAATATAATCCCCCATGTAATTGTTGATGAACCTGCAGTTGAAATAACTTCAGTAGATAGAACCAATCCGGAATTTGTGAATGCGAAAACCGGCATAATAAAATATGCAACCCAATTATTTAATTTATGCTCAAGTCTATGTAACGGCGATTCGGAATTTATTATCACATCACTTAGATAATTTAACGCAGATGCTTTTTTAATTCCTGTTTCTGTCTCTGATGAAGAAAATGATTCTTCTAAATAACGAACGCCCTTCCAAGCATCATCAAGCAATTCATCTTTTTTTATTACGGTTCTAACGGGAATTATAAATCCAAGCAAAACGCCGGCAATGGTTGCATGAATCCCCGATTTTAACACAGCCGCCCAAAGTATAATTCCAATCAAAATATAAATTGGAATTGAATTTACTTTTTTCCAATTCATAAAAATCAAGACCAATATTGCAAAAGCAGACACTAATAATGCGGTTGTATTTAATTCTGCCGTATAAAAAACAGCAATTACTAACACGGCAATTATATCATCAACTACTGCTACCGCTGTTAAAAATATTTTTGCCCAAAGCGGAACCCTTGGACCGAGCAACGTTAAAACCCCAACAGCAAATGCAATATCGGTCGCCATCGGAATGCCCCAGCCGGATTCGTATGGAGTTCCTTTATTTAATGATAGATAAATTATTGCCGGTAGTATGGCTCCGCCGAATGCTGCTACTATTGGCAGTAAAGCAGATTTAAAACTCGACAGTTCACCATGAACAAGTTCGCGTTTTATTTCCATCCCAACCAACAGAAAAAATACTGTCATCAATCCGTCATTAACCCAGTGATGAAATGTCTTATCAAAGGTGATGAAAGGTAATTGAATATTTATGTTAGCATGAAGCAGATCAAAATAGTATGAGCTGAGCGAAGAGTTAGCAACTATAAGTGCAATTACTGCGGCTATAATAAGCAATATTCCGGAAGTAGATTCTGATTCAAAAAATTCCTGGATAGGAAGTTTTGGACTTTTTATCAGTTTTAATATGTCTTCTTTTTTTATCCGCATTTATGCAAATGTAAAAATCATAATCTATAAAACCTAAAATATCATTAAAGTAAAAATTTATTTAAAAAGAAATATTTCTTTTACCCAAAGGAAATGTTCTTCTCAGTGGTTACTTTTTGAATACATAAAAAGCATTGTTAGAAGAATGCTTTTGAATAAATCCCTTTTCTATCAGTGTGTTGGTTGTTTTTGTTATCATAAATTGATAAAACCATATAAACCATTCTCGGAAAGAAGTTTGATCTTTATAGACAGAGTTTAAGTAGAGCTTTACAAATAGCGGCCGATTTCTTTCAAGATAGTTTAGCAGATCCTGTGTTATGATTAAGGCAACTTCTTCAAGGTTTTTTTGATCTGATTCATTTACAAGCAGCAACGTTGAATTCTTGGTTCTAAATAAATTATCTAATTCTTTTTCGGTATAAGAAGGAAATTCTCCTTTAAATTCATTTCTGTATAAATTAATTGTATAGCTGCCGATTTTCTTAAATCTGCTAATAAATAATCCGAATGGTTCTGAATTGTTTCCGTTTTGATTTTGTAATAAAGCTAAATAATATCTGCCGCTTCCTCTCTGCGGCGGAAATGATTTAATATATTTTTCTTCAATAAATTTCATTTGCCAATAATTATGTAGAACATTTCCGAGAATAAATAAAGATGCGTTTTCAAAAGGAATTTTTTTGAAAGTGGGTATTTTTGCATACGCTTCTTTAATTTTTCCAATACGGTCAATGACTATACCGCTCATTTCTCGCCCGAGTGAATCCGCGGTGTTCTTAATTATTTTTCCTTCATCCGCATCTATGATCATGCATGTTGGGGCGAAATCTCCGCTGCTTGTTTTTTTTATTAGTCCTTCGCCGAAAAGATAGTTTATGCGTATGTTGTAAATGCTGTCGTTCATATCAAAATGTTCTTTTATCTTTTCTGCGGTAAAATTATAATGCAGAAGGAGAAGTATTTCTTTTAAATAATCTTTCTCAAGATCAATAGCTGGTATAGAAAAATTATTCGATATTGTTCTGATCTCATATTTATTTTGAAGAACATCGGAAATATTTTTTTTACTGCTGCATGCGGTAAACAAGAGAATTACTACAACGACAATTATTTTTTTCATCTGGATTACTCTTTATAACCGATCATTAACGATGATCCGAAACTTGTATCTTTTCTTTCGATCTTATTAATTCCAGCACCCATTAGCCAATCTTTCATCTCAGCTTCGGTATAAGTATCTCCTTTCTCTGTTCCGACAAGCATGTTCAAGGCAAAGAATGCACCGCCCGCCGGCTCTGTTCTTTCTTCATTCATAATCCAATCTTTAATCACAATTTGACCGTTAGCGTTTAGCGAGTTATAACATTTTTTAATCAGCATTTTGTTTTCTTCAAGACTGTTTATATGAACTATTGCTGAAAGAAGAATCAATTCATAACCATTTCCGAAATTATCAGTAAGATAATCTCCTTCAATTAGTTCGATCTTATCGCTCAGCTTTTCATCATCAACATATTTTTTTGTAATTGGAATAATATGCGGCAGATCGAAAACAACAGCGCTCATCTTTGGATTCTGTTTTATAAACTCCATAGAAAATGCTGCCGATCCTCCGCCTATATCCAGCATGCGGTTTACATTTGATAGTTCAAGCATCATAGAAATAATTTTTGCTTCTTTAACTCCACGGTAATGCATCGCCGCTATAAATGCTTCAGACCAACTGATTCCCGTTGAAGATGGTTGACGTTCTGCTACAGATGTCCCCGCTTTTACAGATTCAGTTAATGAACTCCACGTATCCCACAAACCAAGTGAATGATAAAGTCCGCCCATAAATTCAGGTTTGCCTTTAACTAAATAATTAGATGCATTCTCACAGTTGTAAAATTTTCCATGAAGTTTACGTAAGAATCCCAACGCAACAAGTGCATTCATCAAACGATCCGTTGCACGTTCATCTGCATTGATCTTCACGGCAACTTCTTTTGAGAGCATCATATGTTTATCAAGTACGGTAAAAAGATCCAACTCAACAGCAGTCAAAAGAATTCTGCTCTGCTGAAATGAATTTGCAAGTGCTCGTATTTCTTCCGGTTTTAAGTAATTGTTCTGTGTACTCATCTATATTTATTTTTTATGAAAATTATATCCTTCTCCTAAACCCTTCACCAAGAACTTCGTGAACATTAAAGATCATAACGAATGCTTTAGGATCTGCCTGGCGGACAACATCAACAAGTTTTGTTATTTCGCGGAGAGAGACAACCGTTAGCAGCATTTCTCGTTCAACGTTTCCGTAAACTCCTCGTGTTTTAACTGCGGTGGCTCCGCGTCCCATTTCATTTAAAATCGCTTCGGAAATTTTATCAAAGTGATCGGAAATAATATAAACCGCCCTGGCATAATCAAGTCCTTCGATTATCATATCAATTAATTTCGAAGAAATGAAAAGTAGGAACACAGCATAAAAAGTTAAAACAAGTGCAGGCCGGTCAGGTGAAAGATTTTTTACATCTATTATAAATCCAGCGATTGCAATAACGAAAATATCAGTGAAGATTATTGCCTGCCCGGGCTTAATACCAAATTTTTTTTGAATGATTGCCGCAATTATATCAGTTCCGGCAGTTGAACCATTAAATTTGAAAATGATACCCAACCCTAAACCTAATAGCACGGCGCCGATTAAAATCAAAAAGAAAAAATCATTCTTATATAGATCCTTTATTGTTGCCGAGTCCTGTAAGCGTATGAAAGAAAAGCCGGGTATGTCTCCGCGGAAAAGATCAATAAAGAATGAACTCAACGAAAAACCTACAAAAGTTCTGAGACCAAATTCTTTACCTAATTCTTTTAGTCCCCAAATAAATAAAGGAATATTCATTATCCAGATCAAAACACCGACCGGGATTGTGTTGCCTGACAAATAATGAAACGCCATTGCCAATCCGCTTACCCCGCCTGGGACAACGCGGGCATCAACAAGAAACACTCCAATGCCGATTCCCATCATTGCTGCACCGATAACAATTACCGTGTAATTTACTAATGTGTTGTCTCTCAAATATTTTTTAGTCATAACAAAATAATTTTTGTTCTTATTTAAAAATAATGAGAATTGTTGCCGCTTGAAAGAAAGATGTTCTTAAAGTTTTCCGCTCTTGTAAAGCATCTGAGTTTTGATTCGAAGCAGTTGGCGTTCGATTATAAGATCTGCAAATCGTTCCGGTATAGTTGTTCGGTCCTTTGAGCGGAGTATTTCGCTGACTTTAGATTCGCTAACATCAATCATGTACATACTATTAAGAAATCGTTCATAATCTTTGGACATTAATTCGGTTACTTTATTGATCAGATGTTCGCGGATGCCTGCAAGATCATTAACTGCGGGTAAAGATTCTTTCGCTAAAGAAAAATCTTTGTGGAGTTTTTCAACAAGCGATGGGTATAATTCGTTTTCGTTCATGATTTGCTCTTATGTCATTCTGAGTCCGGCAGAGCCGGACGAAGAATCTCTTAATTGTTTAAAATGAGATTCTTCGTCACTCCGTTCCTCAGAATGACAATGTTAATACTTATACTTCAACCACTTTACAACTTCAGACCATTTTGGTTTTCTTCCTGTTCGTAAAATTCCAACGCGATAGATTTTCCCGGCAATTGGAAAAATAAGAAAGATCGTTGCAGTGTTTAAAACTAAACACATAATCAATTGCCATAACGGCACTTCAACTACGGTCGCCTTAATCGGCATAACCATTATCGAGAATATTGGAAGAAGTGAGGCAACATTGGCTATGGGACTATTAGGGTTTTGCATCATTGAAACAGCAATAAAGAATGGAATCATAATAAGAAGCATGATAGGCCACATACCGGATTGAGCATCTTGCGGATTATCAAAGATAGAACCCATCATTCCAAATAAACTAAGGTACAGAATAAGCCCTATAGCAAAATTTAGTAAAAGGAATAATATATGATACATGGTAATACTAACTGTAAGCTCCGCCGGCAAAGCAAACAACGTTGTTGAAATAATGAGAATTATCGGAGAGAGCCAAATTACCATTTGTATCATAGCAGTAATTGCGGAGCCAAGAATCTTTCCTGTCATTAATTCTTTAGGACTGACAGATGAAATAATAACTTCAACAATTCTATTGCTTTTTTCTTCGATAACTGATTGAAGCATTAATTGTCCGGTCATCAATAAGCTTAGGTATAATAAGAAGGAGAATATAAATGAAAGTACTAAATTGCCAACAGCTGCTTCTGAGATTTTTTCCTCTTTCGATACCTTGAATCCTGCAAAATCAATTCCCTTTCTCGCAAAATTCAACTCTTCCAGTGAAAGAGATCTATTGTGAAAATAACTGTCAATAAGGACTTTGTTGAGCGGGCTCTCTAATCTACGCGACAATGATGGATTAGTTGGGGTCTTTGAATAATATTCGATTTTTTTATCTTTCATAGCAGATTCAGGAATGAATACTATACCTGTTAAATCTCCATCCAACAATGTTTGTTTCTTTTTATCAAGAAATCCTTTTAGATCATCGCGGTTCATTGTATAAAAAGTGAAAGTATATTTTCCATCTTTCATCAAATCCGAAGAGAGTAATTCAGTTTGAAACGATTCGGTTAATGAAGGCGATTCGGTTACAAGGGCAATTGTTGATTTTGCTTCGTCTCGCTGAAGTAATAGTTGAATTCCGATTCCGCCGAACATTATCAAGGGTAAAAGAATAGTCATAAAAATGAATGTCTTTGACATGAGTTTTTCTTTCAACTCTCTTTTAATAACGGCAAGAACTCTATGATTAACCATTGCGCGCCTCCTTCCCGTTTGTTTCGTTGCCTGCAAGCTCAATAAAAATTTCTTGTAGAGAAATATCGTTTGCGTTGAATTTCTTTACGACAACATTCCTTTCGATCAACATTTTTAGTAATTGTTGTGATTGATTTGATTCTTTTAATCTTATGCCTGTTGTGTTTCCGTAATCGGCAATTTTATCAACGATTGGATTAGATTTCAAAAATGAAATATCTCCATCATAAGTTAAACTAACATTCCGCTGAGCATATTTTGATTTTATATCGTTAAGCGATCCCTTAAGAATAATTTTTCCGTGATCAATCATAACAACATGATCGCACATCTTTTCGGCAAAATCCATTAAGTGCGTTGAAAAGATTATCACTTTACCGCGCTGCTTCATCTCTAAAATAATTTCTTTTAATAAATTAGTATTAATGGGGTCGAGTCCCGAGAACGGTTCATCAAGAATAATAAATTCCGGATCGTGAAGGATTGTGGCTATGAATTGTATCTTTTGCTGGTTCCCTTTTGATAGATCTTCAATCTTAGATAATCTGCGGTCATATAGTTCAAACCGTTTCAAATATTCTTCTGCTTTCTTATGAGCATCTCTCCCCGATTTCCCTTTTAACTCTGCAAAGTAAAGAAGCGTATCAAGGACTTTCATCTTTTTGTAAAGTCCGCGTTCTTCCGGTAAATATCCTACTTGGTTTTTAAATTCCTGTCCAACTTTAACACCTCGTAATACTACTTCGCCACTATCGGGGAGATAAATCCCCATCATCATTCTAATAGTAGTTGTTTTGCCCGCTCCGTTTCTTCCTATAAGTCCGAAGATCGAACCCTCGGGAACTTCGAATGAGGCATTATCAACTGCAACTAACTTATCGAAAGTCTTAGTTAGATTTTTTACTTCTAATGCGTACATTAAATTCCCTCATTTGTGTGAATTATTATTTTAACAAATATAGAATAAGAGAAAGAGAAAGAGCAAGAGCAAGAGTTAAGAACAAGAGCAAGAAAGAATACTAGTTCTTTTACTCTTTATCTTACTCTTTTCAATTACCAAATCTTTACAATTTTATCATCCGGGTTTCTCATCGCATCGCCGGGCTTTACATCAAATGCCTTAAAAAATTCCGGCAAGTTCTGTAACGGACCTATTACTCTTTGCGCACTTGGCGAGTGAACATCCGTCTTCACTTGTAATTTCAATGCTTCCGAACGACTGTTAGTAGCCCATACTTGAGCCCAGCCAAGAAAAAATCTTTGCGCTGGAGTAAATCCATCAATCTCTTCTCCTTTCTTGAATTGATCCGTGTTCTTCAACGCAGAAAAAGAAATTGTTAAACCGCCAAGGTCTCCAATGTTTTCTCCCAGTGTAAGTGCTCCGTTTACTTTGAAAGTATCGATCGCAGTAAAGTTATTATATTGATCAATAAGTTTTTGAGCGCGTGCTTTGAATTTATCCGCATCCTCTTTTGTCCACCAATCTTTTATATTTCCAACTGCATCAAATTTCCTTCCTTGATCATCAAAGCCGTGACTAATTTCGTGCCCGATTACAGCGCCCATCGCACCATAATTAATTGCGTCGTCGGCATATTGATTAAAGAATGGCGGCTGAAGAATTGCAGCTGGGAATGTAATATCATTTTTTGTCGGATTGTAAGATGCATTAACAGTTTGAGGCATCATTCCCCATTCTGTTTTATCAACAGGTTTGCCAAGTTTTGCCAGATTTACTTTACGCGCCCATCTGCCGGCTCGCTCCAAATTTTTAGAATAAGAATCCCGTTCAATATTTAAAGCGCTGTAATCTTTCCATTTATCAGGGTAACCAATCTTCACACCAAACTTGCCTAGCTTGATTAATGCTTGTTCTTTTGTCGCCTCGCTCATCCATTCCAAACCTTTTATGTTCTCTCCCATTGCGACAAGCAGCGTACCGACAATTTTTTGAGCGCGTTCTTTTGCTTCAGGCGGAAAATATTCTTTCACATAAATTTGCCCGAGCAGTTCACCCATAGCGCCATTAACCGAACCGATAATTCTTTTCCATCTTGGCGGCATTGCTTTAGCGCCGGCTAAAAATTTCTGTGTGAAGTCGAATCGTTCATTAACAAACGGAGAACTCAACGCACTTGCAGCATTACGAAGAACATTCCATTTTAGATAAACTTTCCAATCATCAAGTGGAATTTGATCTACCATATTTGCCATTGCGATCATAAACTTGGGCTGCGAAACTACAACCAGATTAAGATTGCCAACGCCCATATCCTGGAAATATAAATCCCACTCGAAATTACCGGCAATTTGTTTCAGATAGACGAGCGTCATCTTATTATAAGTTTTTTCAGGATCTCTATTTTCGAGGCGTGTATTGGATACTTTAGCAAGCTGTGTTTCCATGTTCAAAATGGTTTGAGAATACTTTACAGCTGTTTCAGGATCAAGCTCGATTAGCTTGAACATGTTTGTTACATGCTGCAGATATTTATCGCGGATCTCTTTTGAGCGGTTATCATCTTTGGTGTAATACTCAACATCGGGCAAACCGATTCCGCCTTGTGAGAGATAAGGCGCATTCATACTGCTTTTTTTTGCATCGTCGCGAACAAAGAAATTAAATAGCGCGCCTGTACCGCCTAGATGCATGTTCGCTAAAAATTTTGTTAGCTCTTTTTTATTCTTAAGCGCATCTATTGATTTTAGATCGGCAATGATCGGCTTGTATCCGTCTTTTTCAATTCTCACAGAGTCCATTCCCGTTGTATAAAAATCACCGATCTTTTGTTCGGAAGAACCTTTTGGCCAATTTTTATTTGCTGCTGCTGATTCAACAATTTTTTTAAGCTGCTTATTGTTCTCTTCCGCTAAAATAGTGAACGAGCCCCAGCGTGTTTGATCATCCGGTATAGGATTATTTTTAACCCACCCGCCTGCTGCAAATTGATAAAAATCCTTTGTGGGTGAAACCGAGCGGTCAAGATTCTTTAAATCGAATCCCGTTTTCTTTTGAGTTTCATCTTGCGCAAATGTTGTAATCAAAAAGAAAAACATGAAAATAGTAAATAATGATGAGATCGTTTTTTTAGGCATGAAAGTCCCTCGTAGATTTTTTGAAAAATATTGACACTGATTAGACGATGCGAATTTACTAATGTTGGCAGATAAATTACAACAATTTGAAGATGCGGCTGCTGTTTATCGGTTTGATTTCAAAGCGCTCTTCAAGAAGTTAATCTGTTTTTCAATTTTTTGGGGCGAAGTACTCCCCTGAGATTTTTTGTTCTTAACGCTTGCTTGTGCAGTGAGAAGTTTGAAAATGTCATTTTCAAATTTAGGTGAGATTTTTTTGTATTCGGCAATTGAGAGTTGATTCAATTTTTTATTTTGATCAACACACACCGCAACAACTTTCCCTACTATATTATGTGCTTTCCTGAATGGAACATTTTTACGAACGAGATAATCAACAAGATCAGTGGAAAGAAGAAGATCGCCGTCTAGTTCTTTCTCAAAACGGTCTTTGTTGAATCGTGTATGTTTTAATAATTCCGAAGTAAGATGCAGACAATCTTTAGTTGTCTTTACCGCTTCAAAGAGATGAACTTTATCCTCCTGCATATCACGGTTATATGCAAGCGGTAATGCTTTCATTACAGTAAGCAATCCGAACAATGAACCATAAACTCTTCCTACTTTTCCGCGTATAAGTTCAGCAATATCGGGATTTTTTTTCTGCGGCATTAAACTGCTTCCGGTTGAAAACGAATCATCAAATACTGCAAACGAAAATTCATGCGAACTCCACAGCACAAGTTCTTCACTTAAACGGCTTAGATGCATCATTATAATCGAACAAGCGCTGATAAGTTCTATCATTACATCCCGGCTTCCTACAGCATCAAGAGAATTTTCAACGACTCCATTCATACAAAGAAGTTTTGCGGAATATTCCCGATCAATCGGTAAAGTTGTTCCTGCAAGTGCGGCTGCGCCAAGCGGTGATTTGTTAGTTCGCTTCATACAATCATTCAATCTTTCAACATCACGCTCAAGCATTGAAACGTAAGCGAGCAAATGGTGCGCGAATAAAATCGGCTGAGCTCTTTGTAAATGTGTGTAGCCCGGCAGGATTGTATCTTTATGTTGTTCTGCTTTTTTTAATAAAGTTCTTTGAAGGGTTTGTGCAAGTTTAATTAGTTGCGCAATTTCTTTTCGCATATATAATCGTTCATCAAGAGCAACTTGATCATTGCGGCTGCGTGCGGAGTGTAATTTTTTCCCCGTCTCTCCTATTTTTTCTACAAGCCGTTCTTCAATTAGTGAGTGTATATCTTCTTTCCGCCAATCTAGTTTAAGCTTGCAGGAAGAAATTTCTTTTCGAATTTCTTCTAACGCTTTAAGAATTGATTTACCCTCGCTCACTAAAATTATTTTTTGCTTCATAAGCATTTTGACGTGTGCTTTACTTCCGTCAATATCTTCGTTGAAAAGCTTTCCGTCAATATTAATTGATGAAGAAAACTTTAGCGCAACATCCGCAAGTGATTTTTTAAATCTGCTATCCCAGAGTGCCATTTTTTATCTGCAAAGTTTTTTTGTCTGCTTCTATTTTTTGTGTAACGCGATTGTAAGTCTTAAGCGGTAATCCGTAAATTTTTATAAATCCTTCAGAAGCCGCATGGTCAAATTGGTCTTCTGCGGTATAAGTTGCAAGTGCCGGATCATATAAAGAGTAGGCAGAAGTTCTTCCGCTAACACGGACGGTACCTTTATATAATTTTACTTTAACTAAGCCTGTCACTCGTTCTTGTGTTTTATCAACAAAAGCCTGAAGAGCCTCGCGCAACGGCGAGAACCACAGTCCGTTATAAATCAAATTAGAATACTCTTGCGCTAACAATGATTTATAATGTGCAACGGATTTTTCAAGTGTTAATCTCTCCAGCTCTTTATGTGAAAAATGTAAAATTGTTGCGCCGGGGGCTTCATAGATTTCCCGTGATTTTATTCCCACTAATCTATTTTCAACAAGATCAATTCTTCCAACTGCATTTCTAGCCCCGATTTCATTAAGCAATTTAACTAAAGAAATACTATCTAAAGATTTTCCATTTACACTAAATGGAATTCCTTTTTCAAATTCAATTATAACTTCTTCTGTTTTATCGGGTGCGTCTTCCGGTGAAGATGTTGATTGGAATGCGTCAAGCGGCGGTTCTACCATCGGATCTTCAAGAACGCCGCACTCAATACTTGTGCCCCACAAATTTTCATCAATAGAATATGGCGATGATTTTGTAGCGGCAACGGGAATATCATTAGCTTTTGCGTAATCAATTTCTTCATCACGGGATTTAAATTCCCACATTCTTAGCGGTGCTAAATTTTTTAAATCCGGGGCGAGCGCACCAACTGAAACTTCAAAGCGTACTTGATCATTTCCTTTTCCCGTACAACCGTGAGCTACCATATTTGCATTCTCTGAACGTGCTACATCAACTAAAGCTTTAGCAAGAAGAGGACGGCCGATTGATGTCGCCATCGGATATGCTTCTTCATACATAGCTCCGGCTTTGAGTGCGGGGAAAGCATACTCTTCTAAAAATTCTTTCTGTAAGTCTTTAACGTAAACTTTCGATGCCCCGCTCTTCAGTGCTTTTTCTTCCAGTCCGGTTAATTCTTTTGTCTGTCCAAGATTCCCTGTAAAGGTGATTATATCTGCATCGTAATGTTTCTTAAGCCAGTGAACCATTACGGAGGTATCTAATCCGCCGGAATACGCAACTACTATTTTATTCTTGCTCATTACTTTATTCCTAATGTTATTTTTATTTGTTCAATTATCTTTTTGATTTTTTTTACTGATTGCGGAATTACAATAATCGTATCATCACCGGCAAGAGTGCCGAGAATTTCTAAATCACTTTTCCGGTCAAGAAATACAGCAACACCCTGTGCGCGTCCGGGATATGTTTTTACAATAATTACATTTTCATTTCCTTTTACAAAAAGAATCTCTTCCGCAATTCGATTTTGAAGAGTGTTCTCATCTCCTGTAGTGCTGAGCTTATAAACTAATCCGCTTGCAGTAGGAATACGGACAACACCAAGTTCATTTAGATCACGGGAAAGAGTTGCCTGTGTTGCTTTGATCCCTTTTTGTTTTAATGCTTTCACAAGTTGAGTTTGATTGAAAATTTCTTGTGAAGTAATTAACGATTTAATCTGCGCGTGCCTCTTCTGAATCTCTTCTAATTTTTTGGTCATGGCTTTTCTCCTAATTAATATTTGTCATTCTGAATCGAGACAGCGTCGAGATGAAGAATCTCTATAAATTATTTTGAGATTCTTCATCCGGCTAAAGCCGGATTCAGAATGACAAAAAAAATTATTCACCCACTATTTCCGTTCCAACACCCTCTTTTGTAAATATTTCCAACAGCAAAGCATGAGGAATTCTTCCATCAACTATGTGAACTTTCAGAACTCCTTTATCAATCGCATCAAGAGCAGATTCAACTTTCGGAATCATTCCACCATTAATTATTTTATCACGGATAAAATTTTCAGCATCTTCTTTAGTAAGATGTGAGATCAAATGATTATTAATTTTTACTCCTTCAACGTCAGTCATATAAACGAGCTTTGCCGCTTCAAGTGCACCGGCAATCGAACCGGCGGCAATATCTGCATTAACATTATACACGGTTCCGTTTTCATCAACACCGATCGGTGCTATTACGGGCAAATATCCGTCTCTCAATAAATTTTTTATCAGAGAAGTATTCACGTCAATAACTTCACCGACCAAGCCCAAATTGTCTTGTTCATATTTTTTTACTGTAACCAATCCCGCATCAATACCGCTAATACCAACTGCCCGGCCGCCGTGAATATTTATACGGCGGACAATATCTTTATTGATAGATCCTGCAAGTACCATTTGAACAACATCGCGTGTTTCTTCATTTGTATAGCGCTGACCGTTTACAAATTTTGTTTCAATATTAAGTTTTTGCAAAAGAGCTGTAATTTCTTTTCCTCCGCCGTGAATAACAACTACATCAATTCCAATTTTGCGAAGCAGTGTAACATCTTGCGCTACCATTGATTTCAATTGCTCATCTTCCATTACTGCTCCGCCGTATTTTATTACAAAAGTTTTTCGTTCAAATTGCTGGATGTATGGAAGCGCTTCAATCAAAACATCTTCTTTTCTAAAAACCGGATTCGTCAAGTGCGGTAGCTCCCGTTAATTTTTACATACTCTTCGGAAAAATCACAAGTCCAAACAGTTGAAGTTCTGCTTCCCATATTTAATTTGATCTTTAGATTTATGTTTCTTGATTTTAACGTCTTATTGGCTTCCGCAATTGGCAGTGTAACAAAATAATTCTGTTTGAGAATTGGTACATCGTTGATAATGATTTCAAATTTTGCCGGATCAAATTCGATACCTGAATAGCCGACTGCAGCAATAATTCTTCCCCAGTTTGCATCTTCTCCGTGAATAGCGGTTTTAACAAGTGGTGAAAGTGCAATTGTTCGTGCAGCTTTCGTTGCGTCTTCATTACTTAATGCGCCTTCAACAATTATTTCGATTAATTTTGTAGCGCCTTCGCCGTCAGTAACAATATCAAGAGACAATTTTTTCATTACGTGATAAAGCTGTTCTTCAAATATTTTATAAGATTCCGTTTGCGGCTGCAGCGGATCAATCCCCGAAGCGCCATTTGCAAGTGCAACAACCATATCGTTTGTGCTTGTATCTCCATCAACAACTATTCTATTGAATGTTCTATCGCTTACATTCTTTAATAATCCTTGAAAAACATTTTTTTCAATCGCTGCATCTGTTGTAATAAACGCAAGCATAGTTGCCATGTTCGGATGAATCATTCCCGATCCTTTTGCTATCCCGCCGATGCTTACTTCTTTTCCATTTATAACAAATGTTGATGAAACCGATTTTATAAAAGTATCGGTCGTCATAATGGCTTCTGCCGTACTCATATATTCGCTTTCATCTATCTGCTTTGTAATCTGATGAATTCCATTAATTATTTTTACGATTGGAAGCGGCTCTCCTATAACACCGGTTGAAGCAACAAAAATTTCTTTCGATTTAACGCCGAGCACTTTTGCTGTTTCATTTGCCATCGTTACAGCATCTTGAAATCCACGCTCGCCCGTACATGCATTTGCATTTCCGCTGTTAATAATAATTGCTTTGAAAGATTCGCTTTCATCCAAATGTTTTTTGCTGATTAGCACCGGTGCTGCCTGAACTTTATTAAGTGTAAACACGGCTGCTGCCGTGGCTGGTAGATCTGAAACAATTAACGCGAGATCTTTTCTGGATTTTTTTATTCCGCAATGGATTCCTGCCGAGCGGAATCCTTTTGGTGCTGTTATTCCATCTTTTATTTTATTTGCAACGATTGCTTCTTGCTGCATTTTAATAATCCTTCTGTTTGTTGAAAACCAAACATGATGTTCATGTTTTGAATTGCTTGACCTGCCGCACCTTTAACAAGATTATCAATAGTAGAGAATAGAACTAAAGTGCCGTTCTCATAAATTTTAAATCCGATATCGCAAAAATTTGTGTTAACAACATTTTTCATTTCCGGTATCTCTGTCCCGATAAATCGAATAAACGGTGCTGATGAATAATTATGCTTAAACGCATTTATCACTTCAGTTTCATCTATGTTATTTTTTAATGACGTGTGTATTGTTGTATATATTCCTCGAGTTACCGGAAGAAGGTGCGGCACAAAAGAAAAATTTGTTTCAACACCGCTAAAATGTTCCAAGTATTGTTTTATTTCCGGAATGTGCTGGTGATTGCCGACTTTGTATGCCCGCACACTTTCATTCACTTCGCTGAATAACATATTTATCGCAACTGATTTTCCGGCGCCGGACGTTCCGCTGTAAGATGTAATTCCTATATTCTTTGATTCAATTAATTTTTCTTTCAACAATGGAAGAAGTGCCAATAAAATACTTGTTGGATAGCACCCGGGATTTGCAACTAATTTTGCGCTTGAAATTTCTTGCTCATTCCACTCGCTTAAACCATATACAGCACTACTTAAAAGCTCTGCCTCTGTGTGTTCGTGATTATAATATCGTTTGTATTCTTCAACGTTTTTTAGACGAAAATCCCCGCCGATATCTATCACTTTAACATTTGCATTAACCGCTTCTTTAACAACTTGCATTGATTGTCCGGAAGGCATTGCAACAAACAGCAAATCTATTTCTTCCAGTGCTGCCGGTCTAAATTGCTCAACTTGAAGCGAGATCATTCCGCGTAAAGATGGATGAGTCTCTTCTATTAAACTTCCGGCGGAAGAATTACCGAACAGTTTTGTAATAATTACTTCGTCGTGGTTAAGAAGAAGTTTTATCAACTCAACTCCCGAGTAACCCGTGGCTCCTACTATGCCGATATTAATCATTTCACAAATCTTTATTAATTGGGGGTATAATTATACAAGATTATGCATAATTATGCAAGACTAAAAAGAGTAAGAGAACGATTAAGAGTAAGAAAGCGCTTCGGTTATATAGGAGGTTTGATTAAGAGCGGAAAATGAAATAGACCGCTCCTAATAAACACAATGCCGCCCAAACATAATCCATCTTAAACGGCTGATGCATATAAACCATTGCGAAAGGAACAAATAAAGAAAGTGTAATTACTTCTTGTAAAATTTTTAATTGAGAAAGATTTAACTCGGAGTAACCGATTCTGTTTGCGGGAACTTGTAGAAGATATTCGAACAGCGCAATTCCCCAACTTACAATTGCGGCAATGTACCATTTTTTATCGGACAAGTTTTTTAGATGACCGTACCAGGTAAAAGTCATGAACATGTTGGAAAGAATAAGTAAAAAAGAAGTGCGGACAATTACTGGAAGATTTATAATAAAATTTATCATTTGAATTCCGCGATCAAATTAAGAATGAGTTGTGATGTTTAAAAATCGTACCGGCAAAATTAAGAAGAACGGGAAAAAGAATTACACTTTGTTTTGAAATCTTTTTCCCGTTGAGTTGAATTTAGAGATGTCAAATAATTTATTACACAAGGATACTCAGTGCCTAATTTCAAAACCCTCTATTGCATGCATCTCTTCCGTCATCAATAGTTCTATCGCCTCTGAATTTGCTGTTACTTATTCACTTAGTTACGAGTTATTACAGATTTAATTAAGTCGGGATAAACAGACATAAAAATTTGCACTCTTTTCTTTCCGTCTTTACCAATTGCGTTTCCTGTCCCTACGAACACAACAGAATCTTTTATAATCATTGCCGTAAATACTCCGTTTGCAGTTGTATCAATTGCCTCGGGGATGAACCAGCCGCCAAAACTGTTGCCGTCACCGCATAATACTGTGGGTTTTCTGTAATGTTGTTGAGCCAAAGAAGCAAGATTAGTTAGGTCTGCTATTAATGCTTTTCTATTTGCTTCCGCTTCTTTGATCTGCTTTAGCTGCTCTGTTCTGTTTACTTTTTCCTGCGCGTTTGTAATTTGTGCAGCAATGCAAAAAAATATTATTGCTACAAAAGAAATTGCTCTGATTGATTTCATGTTACCCTCCGTTTTTATAATTGATCTTTACGGTTTCTTGCCGTGAATATATTTCAAAAATCATTTAACAGAAGTATTTTTATCTATCATTCCTTGAATTACTTTCATGTAATATTTGTCTTTACAAATCGCCAATGCTTTTCTTAAGTCTTTCATTCCTTCCTGCTTCATTCCAAGATTTATCTTTTGCAGTCCGAGTCCAACCCAGTAGTCGCTGTTCTCCGGAAAGTTTTTAACAAGCAGAGCATAATCATGCATAGCTCCTTTATAGTCTTTCAAGTTTATTCTGTACTGTGCTCTGTTTAACAATGCATAGCGATCGGTCGAGTCTACTGCAATAATACTTGAAAGAATTTCAACTCCACTTCCAGGTCTATCTGCATAACTATAATTATGGGACCAAAGGCTCCATAAAGTCTGCAAGTTCTTGGGATTTATTTGAATGGCCCGACGGTAATTATACTCTGTTCTAAATTGATTCTCATAATAATCTGTATAACTAAATCCTGTGTAATCTCTATAACCGCTTCTATAACAATTTCCCCGCCAGATAAAAGCTTTCTCAAAGGTATTATCCAACTTAATTGCCGAAGAAAAATCTTTAGCGGCTTCTCTTATGTCGTCCAGCATGAAATGCCAATATCCTCTGCCGAAGTATAATTTTGGATTATCCGGATTTTTACTTATTGCATTTGTAAATGCGGAAATCTCATCTGATATTTTTAATAATTTTTCTTTTCTAATCATGTAATTTTTTTGCAGTTTATCCGTCGAATATCCGGACTGACTGTACGTCGGATCTCTAAGAAGATCATTAAGCGAAGGATCCACTACCGTTATTCTATAAATTGTCTTCCAAAACTTATCTATATTACTTTCAAGACATAGATTCGCGCTGGCAAATCTGAAATATGCTTTCAAATTATCCGGATCGTTTTTAATTACTTCGGAAAATGTTTTTGCGGCATCGGCAAAATCTGCATTTTCAAATTTTGCGTTTCCTTTGTCAATCATCTTTTCAATTGCGGTTTTGGAATTGCATCCGTTAATAATCATTAGCAGACAGAGCATAGATACCGCTATTCTAAAAACCCAGAATCTATCTTTCATTTTAGTTCTCCCCGTTGTTTAGAATTGCTTTTCTCTCTTTCAACATTATTTTTCTTAACCATTCCTTCCAATCCGAAATCTGTATTGGCTTCAATGGTTCCGCTTACTTCTCCACCATCCAGAGTTAATAAGAGATCACCCTTGTCATAAAGATGAATTGTTGCGTTTTTAGTTTTTTCCATCATTACCATAGAGTTATCTCTCTCCACTATATTTGCGTTAAGATATTGGCAACTAGTGTACTGCCACTAACGCTTCCTTACACTTCATTACTTTAGCCATTATAGTTTCAGCGTCTTTAGTCCATTTGAAAATTTTAGGTTGTTCATTATGTACAGTGAGAAAATCTCTAATAGCT
>Ga0265292_1000694_pt1 | contig 40457 bp, 35 predicted proteins | sample Munlanlewell296A_FD_189080 | JGI IMG/M metagenome (GOLD analysis project Ga0265292, IMG submission 189080) | Leachate microbial communities from a municipal landfill in Southern Ontario, Canada - Leachate well 296A | ecosystem: Engineered > Solid waste > Landfill > Unclassified | place: Canada... | reverse complement strand
TAGCGGAACAATACAAACCGGACACAATAATCCTGGATGTTAATCTGCCCGACACGGACGGCTGGGAGTTATGCCGTAGGTTAAAACAGAACCCTGTAACAGAAAACATACCCGTAGTACTTTATACCGGCAAAGCGGTAAGCCCTGAGGAACAGGTACGCGGATTGGATGCCGGCGCGGAAGATTATATCGTTAAAGGTACTGACGCCGATGTTGTCCTTTCTCGGGTAAACAAAGCTGTTACCCGTGGAAAACAAGGTGTAATGTTGACCTACAAACGCGGCGGGTATGAACTAAGCGCGATGCCGTTGGGTGTAAAGATAGGTGATAGGTTTATAGAGCTTACACTGAAAGAGTTTAAGTTTATCCACTTGCTGTTAAACAACTACGGCGAGGTTGTGTCACGAACTGAGTTATACAAATCGTTGTTTAACTGCGAAGAAAGTATAGGTAAGAAAACCAGGTGCTTGGAGATCCTTGTACGCAGGGTAAGAGTAAAACTGGGTATAAAGACGAACGATGATAGTATTGAAACAGTTATAGAAAAAGGCTACCGGCTAAAATAACGGGGTTTCTGATATAAACGCCAATATGCCTTTAGGTGTTACATATTTGTAATTTGACAAATGTTATTATATCTACTATTAATGTAGGTATGGATTCAAACCGCTTCATTGAATCGTTGTACCTAAGGAATCTGCAAGTAATGTTGTATGTGAGAATAATATAAGGGGATATTTTGTTTGAGTTTGAACTTTTAAATACAGGTGTCTAATATAACAAGGGTTATTAAATTTGAAAAAGATATAGGATAGTCTAATTTGTTGAAATTGGCTAAATGCAGCTTGGGTAGTAAAACAAAGTTAGGGAATTAGGGGGACATAAAGTTTAATGAAAAACAAACACAAAGTTTTGGAGTTAGTGTTAATAGGAGTTTTGTGTATTACATCATATGTTATAGCAGAAGATAAAAAAGATGGTAATTTACCTTCTCATATAACAAATATCAGATTAGAAAATATCCGACCTATTACCCCGGAAGGGGAGTCGTGGGGACAATCTTCTTGGTCGCCTGATAGCAAGAAAATATATTTAGCACATCCCACGAATATTCGAGTATTTGACATAGAAACTGAGACCTTGATAGATATTCCCATTCTTTCCAAAGATACCGAAGGTTATATTGGAATAAGAGTGTGGTCAACAGATGGGAATAAAATAGTTTTAGGTACAGACATCTTAACCGAACCAGTTAAAGGTAAGGGGAAGATATTTGTTGCAGAAAATATGATTGTTGATCTTAAAGCAAAAAAAGTAAAAAAAATCAGTCTTCCAACAAAAGGTCAAGTGGAATGGGATAATAAAGAATTTTGTTGTTATGAAATATCCAAAACACAGGGGTTCATAAATATTCAATATTTTGATGAAAATGGAAAGAAAATGGAACATCCTCCAAAACTATCGGTCACAAAACTTATTATTGATGATAATTCCAACATATGGGAAATTAGCATAAGTACAGATGGGAAACAAAGCAAGAACTTGATAACAATCAATGATGACGTAAAAAATGAAACGGGAGGGAATTATCGGCGACTAGTATATTCCAAAAATAGAATGTATATTTTAGTTAATGATGAATATGTTTTGGACAATAAAGGCAATTTATTATGTGATTTAAATGGTCATGGGAGTTGGTCAAGTGACGGACAATTTATATTATATCAAATCACTGAAGAAGACGGAGAGGTTACTCTTAGCTCAGATTTATTTATGTGGGATAGTATAACTAAAAATACATTTCAATTAACCACCACCCCAACCTTACTAGAATCATTTGAAGTGTTGTCCCCTGATGGGAAGAAGCTCATATTTTCTGAAGAAAAGAATTTGGCAATATATGAGGCGGATGTAATATATGAATAAATATATACATTTAATAAATTGTTCGTTTTTTTGTATTTTCATTTTATTTTCATCAACATATCTTTATGGTGTTAGTAGAGTTCTGATAGATCCTGGACACGGTGCTTTAAACAAAGAAGGAAAATTTGATGGTGGTGCTTTTGGACCAGATGGGACGAAGGAATCATGGATAAACTTAGAGGTGTGAGTTTGCAACCCAATTTGACCCGTCTTTTACATCGAAGTATGACCCAGGGGTATATATAATTATAGCGTCGGATAGTTCAAATACATGCCGGGTCAATATTGGATGAAAAGGGTGGGGCAAAGTAGGATGCTAAATTGCAATTCCGTGTAACCTTTGGCAGTCTTGACAATCATATTTGTCCCTTATTTTTCTGTTTGTTTTTTGGCAATTTTTGTTGGTGGCACTTTGCCTGAGAAAAAATTGGCATAAGCATGGGTAAACTCTGCTCCGTAAAAAACTATCATGGATGAATAGGATACCCATAACAGGATTAAAATAATTGAACCTGCTGCTCCGTATCCTGAACCGGGGTCTGCTGTTCCGAAATATAATCCTAAGGCGAATTTTCCTATTTCAAATAACAGTGCGGTAACGAATGAGCCAATCCATACGTGCCGCCATTTTATTTTTGCATCGGGAATAAATATAAAAATGAGTGAGAACAATACTGTAAGGATGCCAAGTGATAAAATAGAATTGATGGCTTGTAATACAATGACCAGGGATTCTGAAAAATGATTTGTTATCCAGGTGCCGAAAGCGGATAGGGTTGCAGAAATTACGAGTGATACTATTAGGATAAATGCAATTGCAATTATAAGTCCGAATGAAAATAAGCGTGCTTTGAGCAAATTTAAAATGCCGGATTTAGATTCATCTGCTTTTACTTCCCATATAGTATTTATAGATTTTTGAAATTGCGCGAATACGCCTGTTGCTCCAACAAGAATTGTGATGGCTCCGATAATAGTTGCCCAGAAATGATTTTTTGATTCGGTTCCTTTTGCTATCATGTCTTGAATTTGTTGGGCTGTATCTGCACCCATTGTGGAGGCAATTTGCGCTGCTATTTGTCCGTTGACGGCTTCTTGTCCGAAAAAATATCCTGCTAAGGATACGATTACAACAAGCAATCCGGGCAATGAAAATATTGCATAGTATGCAATGACTGCGCTTTCTTTAAAAGGGTCTTTTGCCCACCATTTTTTGAAAGCAGTTTTTGAGACGATAAGAATATTTTTGAACTGCTTTTTCATTTCTTCTTCTTGTCCTCTTCCTGACGCTGTAGTAAATATCTTTTATCCTGTGGTGTTTCTGTTTTAACCGAGTTGATGCTTATCGTATTGTCAACTTCGGGAAGGAGCGGCTGTACAAAGGCGTTGAGCAGGACTTCCCAAATTGCATCGAGTGTATTTGTTTGCGGGTTTTTATAACTGCCTTCCATATTCACCTTAGTTGCAACTTGGTCTTTTTTTTGATTTTTAAATATTACTCCGGAAGCACCTACAATTTGTTCCCATACTTTATTAAAAAATGTATCATGCCTGTCTTCAGGTCCCACCACTTTTAAATCTTTTATTATAGGTTTGACATATCCTTTAAATTTACCATCCTTGGCAGCCATTTCTGTATATAATCCAAAGTTGCCTCTGTGTACATCAAAATTTCCATACGCTTTAAAAAAGTCATTTAGTAAAACAAGATTGGTATTTTTTATTTCTGCATTCAAATCGAATGTTGCATTGTCAGCCAAGGCATTTAATTTCATGTTGAAGCTTAAAGTTCCTTCATAGGCATTTGCCTGTGCTGTGACAGTGGAGGGGAGTTCTATTTTATCATCTATTACGCTTTTGAGGTTGAGTGCGAGGATGTGAGTTTGCTTTAGTGCTATATCAACCTTTGGTGTGGATGTGTTGTCGGCATAACGTATAGTGCCGTCATTGATTTCAAAACGGTTTACTTTAAGGGGCATAAAATTTTTGAGGAGTTTGCGAAAATCGGGGGTGTCTTTTTTTACATCGGTTAGGTCGGTTTTGTCTTTTGTAAAAATTAATTCGGGCGAATCGAAAGTGAGTTCACCAACAATGGATCCGTGAAGAAGTGCACCCCATTCAACGGATAAATCAATGTTGCGGGATTTAAAAAACGGAGTTTGTTGTTTTGAAACAGAATCAACTTTGTTTAAATAAATATCGTTAATGATGTATGCGCCCCGGTAGATGGATAAATCTATATCGTCAATATGTCCGTAATACCCTTTGACGTTTGCTAATGTTTTATTGGCATAATGCAATACAATGTAGGGTAAAATAAGCCGGATGATACTTAACAGGACTACGACACTGATAAGGATTTTATATTTTTTTTTCATGTCAACCTCGATTTACTTCTTCAATATTTGTTATTACATTTAATACAATATTTTCATTATACAAAATGTAATTTGGAAATAAATAATTTCTTTAATAATCACTCAATGCTTGAACCTTCTTCAAATCAACAACGACTTCACTTGTTTTAGAATCCTATTCAATTGCTATTTTTTGTAATGTGTTAATTGTGGGATTTGTAATTCCGGCAGTTTCAATCTTAACAGTCGAATTATACGCAAACGCTGCACACGAGTATTTACGCCATTATTTTGACACGCACAACATACCTTACACGCTAGAGTGTGAGTTTGCAACCCAATTTGACCCGTCTTTTACATCGAATTATGACCCGGGGGTATATATAATTATAGCGTCGTATAGTTCAAATACATGCAGAGTCAATATTGGATGAAAAGGGTGGGGCAAAGTAGGATGCTAAATTGCATACATACCCGTGATATTTTTGTATAATTTTTGCATTTATTTTGTAAACTACAGTAATAACAACATTAACAATAAGGAGAAAAGGTAAATGAAAAATCAGCAACAACAGTTGTTAAACAAACTAACTACAGTTACAGTAATGGCAATGATGTTCAATCCTGGCACTTGTACAGCTGCTGCGATGGAAAACAGTATCGTGCCTGGCGGAGTGAAAGACAAATCACAGGCAGCTGCTCTAGCGGAAAAAGGGACTAAACTTGACTGCGGGAAATACAACGTTCTATTTATTGCAGTTGACGACCTGCGGACACAGCTCGGGTGTTATGGACAAAAACAAATGCTTACCCCCAACCTTGACCGCCTGGCATCCACGGGAGTAATGTTTACCCAGGCGTATTGCCAGCAAGCATTATGCAGCCCAACCCGGACGAGTTTATTGACCGGTAAGAGGCCGGATACTACCAAGATTTATGATCTCACTACACATTTTAGAAAGACTATACCTGATACAATAACACTCCCTGAAAATTTTAAAAACCACGGATACTATACCGTAGGAATAGGTAAAGTTTACCACCTTAATGATAAACAGTCGTGGGATGAGTACATCAAAACCACGTCGATAACCTATGCGCTTCCGGAGAACGAAAATTATCGTAAAGATAAAATACAGGAAGCTAAGGATAAAGGGTTGAAAGGCGATAAAATCCGTACTGACGCGGAACGGAGTTACGCATGGGAAGCCGCGGATGTCGATGATAATAAATATCATGATGGCCAGATTACGGATAAAGCAGTTGAAAAGTTGAGAGAGATAAAAAATAAACGGTTCTTCTTTGCTGTAGGCTACCATAAACCACACTTACCGTTCTGCTGTCCTAAGAAATACTGGGATCTATACGACCCGGCAAAACTTAAATTAGCAGATAATCCGTATGCACCAAAAGATTGTCCTACGGTTGCGTTACACGATTCTGGGGAAGTACGGCGTTATCTCGGTATACCGAAAAGCGGGCCATTACCCGATGATACCGCACGAAAACTTATACACGGATACTATGCGTGTACAAGCTTTCTTGACGCACAGGTTGGGCGGTTGATGAAAGAAATTGAAGATCTTAAACTTGAAAACGATACTATAATAATTCTCTGGGGCGATCATGGATGGCAACTTGGCGAGCATGGGTTATGGTGTAAACATACAAATTTTGAACTCGCAACCAGGGTCCCGTTAATCCTCCGCGTACCCGGTACAAAGAATATTGGTGTAAAGATTCCGGCATTAACCGAGTATGTCGATATTTACCCGACATTATGCGAACTCACAGGCTTACCTTTGCCGGAAGGGCTCGAAGGTGTCAGTATGGTACCGTTACTTGACGAACCTAACCGTGACTGGAAATCCGCAGCGTTCAGCCAGTATCCCCGCCCAAATAAGGTTATGGGGTATACTATGCGTACAAAACAGTACCGTTATGCTGAATGGAAAAACCGTGATACCGGCGAGGTTGTTGGAGTTGAACTTTATGACCATCAATCCGATCCCGGGGAAAATGTTAACCTTGCGTTAGACAAGAAAAATAAGGATTTATGCGCAAAACTTAGTGCACAGCTCAACGCCGGGTGGAAAGCTGCAAAACCTAAATAGGGATATATTATATGACACCAAAAGAGCGGGTAGAAGCTGCGTTTAAGAAACAGCCGACGGATAAAGTGCCGGTTAACCACCGCGGGTTCTCATCAAAAGCTGCGTCGCACATACTTAAACGTGAAGCGTTTATCGGCGGGGGTATACAAAAATGGCGGGAAGTAAAGTCATTGTACGAAGGCTGGCATGACGAGTACCTCGAACGTTCATTTAAAGACGCGGTTGACCTTGCCAGGATAACCGGCCAGGATTTAGTACGTCCGCAGTACTGGCGTGCGCCAAGAAAACCTACCCGCAAGATTGACGATAATACGTACCTGTTTGAGAACAGCTCCGACGAGAATACTTGGAGGGTACTGAAATACGATCCTGGGACTGAACAGTCATACGACGGGTGGTACCGTCCCCGCGTGCTTACTTCCGACGAGGTCCGGCGTAATGTCGATGCTAACCTTAAAACTGTTAATGCCTACACGCCAAAAGATGAAAGCCAGGAGTTCGCGTTGAAGGCACAGAAACTTTTGGGTAACAATTACGCGATTGAACTTTCTTGCGCGACTGTTCTCCCGTCGGTACACACAGAAATCATATGGCTTGAATTAATGTTACTCGACCCTGGGTTAGTGAAGGAGTATATCAGTATCCAGCTTACCCGCGTGAAACGTAATGTTGAACACTTCGCAAAACACGGCTTCCGGTACTTTTTAGGAGGGCATGATTTCGCAACAGATACCGGCACGTTTTATTCACCGCAGCTATTTAACGAACTAATGCTCCCTGCTCTTAAGCAAGTATCAGACTGTTGCTGTGCAAACAACGGGTATCATATATTCGCATCCGACGGTAATCTCTGGCCTGTTGCCGATATGTTATTCGAAAAAGCTGGGGTACACGGGTATTACGAAATTGACCGGCATGCCGGGATGCGGGTGGAAGACCTGCGGGTGAAACACCCAAACCTTACGTGTTTAGGCAATATTAGTTCGTGGACATTAAGCCAGGGGTCAAAGGAAGATGTTATCACAGAAACACGCGTGTGTATTGACGCTGCAAAAAAGTATAACGGCATAATTCTTGGAGTATCAAACCAGGTTTTGTGTGATACACCGTCAGAAAATATTGATGCTTTACTGGAAACAATTGAGAACTACCGGTGATATTTGCTAATATATAAATTATTATAGATTTATTGCTTAAAGGAGTAAATACAACAAAAATGTTTGCAGGTAAAAATTTGTGGGATATAATACAAATCGGCGGGTTCACGATGTACATCCTGATCTTCACGTCGATACTATCAATTGCGGTAATTATTGAACGGTATATCTATCTTTCAATACGCGGGCGTATCAAACGGACAAAAATTATACCAAAACTCGCGGAAGCTATACTTGCGGGGAAGTATGATACCGCAAAAAGTATTTGTGAAACCACAAAAAGTACGCTTTCATCCGTTGCGTTAGCCGGGATCACGTACTCCGGGCATGACGAAAAAATTGTTTCCAACGCAATGTCCCGCGAGGTTGCGGTTGAAACTGTTAAACTTGAAAAAAACACGGCAATCCTCGGAACTATCGGGAATATAGCGGTATACATCGGCCTTTTTGGTACGGTACTGGGTATTATCCGCGCGTTCCACGATATTTCAGTCATTGGCAGCGGCGGTATGAATATCGTCATCGGCGGGGTATCAGAAGCTTTGATCTGCACAGCTACGGGTTTGCTGGTAGCGATCCCGGCATCAATTTTTTATAATTACTTCTCCCGCAAGATTGATACTATGGTCACTGAGATGGAACTTTGCTCATCAGAAATCCTTGACCTTATCACCACACAGAATAAAAGGACAGGGAAATGAATAACTCCGCAGTATCCTCACGGAAACGCACAAAGATTTTGGCGGAGATAAACATTACGCCGTTCACTGACGTGGTTTTGGTATTACTCATAATTTTTATGGTTACCACACCGTTGATTATGCAGTCCGGTATAAAAGTAACTTTACCAAAGACTACACGTGTAGAAGCTGAAACTGATAGAAATATAACAATAACAGTTACCGCCGCGGGTGAAATTTTATTGAACCAGGAACGTGTCACACTGGAAGAACTTGAACCTGACCTCACCGCTCGGGTTGCAAGTAACCCAAACAGTGTGGTTATAATTAACGGGGATAAGGATGTTAAGTATGACTATATAATCCGTATTGTTGATATTGCTCAACAATCCGGAGTACGTAAGTTCGCGTTGAGTACAGAACAAAAAGGGAAAGGTAAACTATGAGTACCGATAAATTAACAACAAACGAACGTATGCGCTGTGTGTTCGAACATAAAGACCCTGACCGCATACCTGTGTATGACAGCCCATGGGCGACAACGATTGCGCGATGGCGTAACGAAGGAATGCCGAAAGATACTACCCCCGCCATTTTCTTTGGGCTTGATAAAGTGTTTAATTTTACCGTAAATAACAGCCCGAGGTTTGACGCCAAAGTTGTGGAAGAAACCCCGGAGTACATTATAAAAACAACTAATTGGGGCGCAACCATAAAAAACTGGAAACACGCAACGTCTACCCCTGAATACATTGATAATATCATCAAAACACCTGATGAATGGTTGAAAGCAAAAGCGCGGATGATATTTTCGGATGACCGTATACCGTGGGGGACAATTGACAAAAATTATAAACTCTGGCGTGAACAAGGCGCGTGGATACAGGCTTATGGATGGTTCGGGTTTGATGTAACGCATTCGCATATGGTTGGTACGGAACGGTTATTAATCGCAATAGTAGAACAACCTGAATGGGTAATGGATATATTCAACACCTGTGTGGATTTAAATTTACAGTTACTGGACAGAGTGTGGGAGAAAGGATATCGGTTTGACTCACTTTTTTTCCCTGACGATATGGGATATAAACTAAACCAATTTTTCTCAGTAAAAACATACCGCGAAATATTGAAGCCCGTACACAAAAAAGCGTTTGAATGGGCACATAAGAAGGGTATTAAAGCGCACCTTCACTCCTGCGGGTGTATCACACCGTTCATCCCGGAACTCATAGATATCGGCCTTGACGCGTTGAATCCTCTGGAAGTAAAATCCGGGATTGATCCTGTTGATATAAAACAAAGATACGGCGATAAACTTGTCCTCCACGGCGGGATAAGCGCGTTATTGTGGAATAACCGTGATGAAATGGCAGCTGAAATGAAACGTATAATCCCGCTCCTGAAGAAAGGAAGCGGTTATATATGGTCTACCGACCATTCAGTACCTGATAATGTCAGTCTTGAAGATTTTAGGTTTATGGTAAACCTTGCGAAAGAGCTTGGGAGTTATTAAACCCATTGCCTACCAAAAAGTTTAGCGGTAAGTACAAACAAATTATTGACCTTATAAATTCAGGCGTGCACACAGCATATCCCGGTGCGGTGTGTTGTATCGGCACAAGTATTAACCGTACACCCATCATTTTCTCAACGGGATACAAACAACTCGTACCGGTACCAGAGAAAATGGATACCGCAACAATATTTGACCTTGCGTCATTAACCAAGCCTATTGCTACTGCCACAGCGATTATGTTACTCCGTGACAAACACAAGCTTGATATCAACGATAAAGTTGGGAAGTACCTTTCATGGTTCCATGGAAATGAGAAACAGGGGGTTACGCTTAAGCATTTATTAGCCCATACCTCCGGCCTTCCCGCAACAGTATCGTACTTGAAAAACAACAATTTTCTTACCCGCACTGAGTTGATAAAGAAAATTCAAAGTACTAAGTTGTGTTATACCCCGAACAAAAAAGTTTTGTATTCAGACCTCAACTTTATCTTATTAGGATGGATAACAGAAAAAGTTTCCGGGCAAAAACTAAATGTTTTTTGTAAAACCCAGATTTTTCGGAAGTTAGGCATGCGTGAGACCGGATATAATACCAGTAGTAGTAACATTATTATACAGCGTTACGCAGCAACTGAGTTTTGCAGGTACCGCGCTAAGGTTGTGAGGGGTAGTGTTCACGACGAGGTGTCGTATATCCTCGGGGGTACCGCCGGCCATGCGGGATTGTTCTCCACAGCGTTTGAGCTCTCACTTTTTTGCGGGATGATGCTTAACGGTGGAAAGTATGGAAATACAACAGTTTTATCCCCTGAATCAATAAGTTTAATGACACAAAACCATACCCCCGGGCTTAACGCTTCACGCGGGCTCGGATGGGGTGTTATTGATAAAAACATTTATGGGCATACAGGCTTTACCGGGACAAGTATTTGGATTAATAATCTAAGAAAAACGTATATGGTATTACTCACTAACCGCGTACATCCTACACGTGACAATATGGCAATTGCGGGTATAAGAAAACAGTTATTAAAACACTTTATTGCGCTGAGAGGGTGAGGTTAAACGTATACGGCGACTTTTTTTGGCCTAGTATAACTTTATTATTACCATCTACGAGATACGCTACGTATGACTCACCTTTTTTGCCAATAAGTTTATCATTAACAATCGTTCCTAATGTACTGTTGAGATCCACCACACAGTATCTACTATCTTTCTTTATTATCATCATATGCTTACGGGAAACACAGTAAGGTGATGAATCGAGGATATTAAGCCTGTTATGTAAAATCATTACCTGGAATAGGAAAGAACCATCCTGTGCGCGGCCTATGATATATGGAAAGTTCTTTATTACTACATTTTTGTCATGTAACACAGTTTTTGACATGTCAGAGATACCGGTAATCACCAAACGTTTCATAAGTACTTCCGTTTCAAAACTATACACAAATACGCCTTTTTTGTTTATGATTTTTCTTATTGTTACTATATTATTAACCATAAATTAGCAGAAAGTCAACAAAAATCTGCTCGTGAGAAAAAATCAGTTGTGAAGTATTTCACAATTACAAAACCCCTCCTGCAGCGCCGTACGCCGCGGGAGGGGTTTGTATTACTCTATAACAAAGGCCAGTTTATTTCATAATAACCATCTTACGTATCTCACGTTTACCCGCAATATCGATGTAGATGACGTATACGCCGTTACCCACAGCATTGCCGTTACTATCAGTACCATCCCATTCTTTTAACTGCGTACCATCATCCAGCATCTCGCCATCTGACACGGTTTTTATGAGTTCACCGATTGAGTTATAAACAGATACCGTAACTTTTGACCGTTTTGTGATATTCAGGAATATTTTAGCTTTCTTCCCGGATGCGCTTATCATGTTATTATGTACAACCGCAGGTTTTGTCATATACATGTTAAGCAAAAAATCGGAAGTTAAAGGAGTATTAAGCGTTAATATTTGTTCATACACCGTCTTGGGATTATACTTACCGGTAGAATCCTGCACTAAAAGATCGTATGTATCCGCACTTAACACCAGTGTATACGCACCATTGGCATCCGTGATTGCTGATGCTATGATACTCGCATCTTTTATTGCTTTAACAACAATACCTTGTATCGGTAGCTTTGTCGCGTTATCCTTTATAGTACCAACAATCCTTCCTTTTTCAGGTGTTAATGTTAAATTATGAACAGTTGAAGTAGAAACAATCTCAATCTCCGCTGTAGTTGATGTAATATATTCTGTGAACGATGCAGAAATTTCGTATGTCCCGGTTGCAGCTTCTATCCTATACTTACCTTCACTATCGGTTGTAGAAGTACCAACCAGTACTTTATTTGGTAACCGCAAGTTTACTGCAGCACCCTGTAACGGCAAATTAGTCCAACCATCACAAATAATACCTGATATTGCAGCGCCAGGACCGACATATACCATAGTAATATTCACCGTAGTTGTCTGGTTATCATTTACAACTTGTGCGGCTTTAGTGTTTACCGCGAATAAAGACAGTGTCGCAACTATATCATAACTCCCAACAGGAATATTTTCAAAAATAAACACACCGTCATCTATGGTCGTCATTTGCGCAACTGTTGTTGTCCCGACGAAAACCTGGACTATAACATTCTCCATTGGCTCTGTCCCGTCAGAAGTTACTATCCCGGAAATTATGCCGGTAGATTTCATGAGTACAAAATTCACGCTTGCCGGCGTACCCGCGGCGATAGTTACTCCTTCCGTACTCGTACTCTGATAGTTTGTGTAAACCGCTGATAGTTCATACAATCCTATCGGCAGGTTGAACGTATAAGCACCGTTTGAGGTTGTAACAGCACTGCTGACAAAAACATCGTTTTGCAGGACGCTAATCCCAACATTTTCCAATAACCCGCCGGTATTCGCGCTAACAACTGTCCCGGTGACTGTCCCGGTGACAGGATTTATCGTAAAGCTTTGCGCGGTATTTGCGTTTTCATTTACCAAAATACCTGGATAAGTAAGAGTGTAATATCCTTGTTTTGCCGCGGTCATCGTGTATGTTCCGGTGGGGAGTGTTAGTATGTAATTTCCATCCGCATCACTTGTAGCTTCTCCTTTTACAACACTGTTCAATAACGCACGAACAGTAACATTAGCCACCCCTGTGGAAGTACGCACGTCGGTAACCAATCCGCTAACTGTTCCGGTAGGAACCGAGACTTTGATTAGGTAGTCCAAACTTTGTGCGAAGTTGCCATACATATCCGCTGTAATAAACCGTATTTTATTATTTGTCGTTGAACTCTGGCCAAACGGTACAGCAGCTGCTGTTATCGTAGAACTATTAACACCATCCGTTCCGGGGATATCTGCAACACTGTAAATCTTAAAATTATCATATCGCCCATCGGCTACGTAGTTGCGTAATGACACATAACCCGACTTAAAGGCAGTATCCGTTGATGTGATACACAACATATTATCTAACCATACACTTAATTTCCCGGGGATCGCTTCAACAGTGATAGTATGATACGTCGTTGAGTTCGGAATACCAGTATTCGACGAGCCTATATTTGTATAATTCGACCCATTAGCGCGGATTAAATACAAATTCCCTGCATTAGTAAAATATGCCATATAACCGCTTTTAGTGTACGCATCACCTTTTGCGGTCTGGAAAAAATGTATGGCGGTCCAGTATGACGAACTTCCTCCGCTATTAACGATTTGCGTGTCCACACGGATAATACTGCTGCTTACCGGAACGTTGTATGCCAAATACGCAGCTGTCGATGAACGCGTGGTACACTTAGCTTCACCACCTGTATATGACCATGTTCCGACAGATGTAAGGCTACTCGTTGAAGAACCCGTTGTAAAATCTACGTTCGATGGTAGCCAAGTTGTTCCGTTATTTTTGCTGTACATATACCCAGCTACTGAAGTATTCAAACCCGTTTGAATATCCCCTACTTGTATACGGCAATCCGGGAACGGGTCGTCACTAGTATCTGTCGTTGCGTCAACCCATGCACCGCTTAGTTTTGTCACTTGTATCCCTGTCCAGCCGGTAGGAACTGTGAGGTCGTAGGTAAAGTTCTGGACAGTATTCTGGCTTTCGTTTACAATAACGCTATTCACGGTCGATTCCGCTGAGTACGACGATAACCGTACGGCCATCGTATAAGTATTCGTTGGAACGGTAAGCGAGTACGTACCATCCGCCGCGGTAATCGTTGTCCCTACAAATCTCGAACCCAGAAATTTAACAATCGCACCGCCAACAGGATTCCCTGTCTGTTGTTCCGTAACTAGCCCGCTGACTGTTCCTGTCGGCATAAATACCTGTACCGTATGTGTTGACGACGCAATATTTCCCGCGAGGTCCATTACTGCAAACATTACAATATTAGCAGTTGATGTTATCTGGTTAAAACCAACTTTCGGTGTGGTAATATACTCCGCACCGGTAGCGCCATTACTCCCGGTGACTGTACAGTCGCCGTACATCATGTTACTTGATGGGAATAGAGTTGCTTCTGCCGTAGTCTGTCCTGGTAAGGTCCAGTAAAATTTGCAGGTTGCACTACTTGAATACTCAAAGAATCCTAAATGTACAGGATACCAGGTATCCGCTGTTAATGTCATTGTACTCCCGCGTAATGTACCAGGGCCATGCCTTGCATTATCCCACAATATTTTTTTATTACCTATATCAATAAATCCGCCTTCGTCGCTGTTGAGATAAAACCCGTAATCTCCTGACGTAGAACTGCTTTTAATGAACCCAACCCATTCAGCATTATAATAATTGATACCAGTTGAAAACCCGCTTGGTGCGCTGGTACCCACTGCAATATTGATAGCCGAGGTCTGTGCAAATGCAGTAGTGTTCGTACTTTGCCAGATGGTAAGATCACCCGCATAACCTGACCCGGCATACATATAATAATAATTTCTCCAGTATCCGCGGAGGCCGGCGCTGCCTTTCCATGTTTGCCCGGAGTCAGTGGAATATATGTACTGCGGTTTTGTTACAAGGTTCAATCCCGTGGAAGTATCCTGCGCAGAGATACGGCAATATGGAGTCAGTAAATCCACCTGCTGTCCGGCATCTTTCCAGTTACCATTAGAATCCTGTGATTGGAACCCGGAAATCGCTGGTGCCGCTGCATCGGCGGTTAATGATATTGTCCCTAAACTTTTTGTACTGTTTCTATTATCAGCAATGAAGTTTTGTGTTACCTGTTTATACCCTTTCGCAGAAACTGTTATAGTATACGTTGTCCCGGGGCATAGGTTGTTCATCGTAACATCTCCGCTGGTGTTTGAGTTTACCCCAAAAAATACCCAATCACCAAACTTTACATCTATCCGTGCCTGATTTATAGGATTAATCCCGTCATTAATTGTTACTGTCGCAGCGGAGGTTCCGTCAACAACTAAATAGTCAATATAATATGTTCCGGAATACCCTGTCGCAAGGCCAAAAATGTTTGCGCGGTCCGCCGTAGCGACACTGATAGTCCCGCGCGAATCGCCGCCGATCAGCCGTGCTGTACCGCTTGTTATGAATATGATAACTTCATGAAAATTGTTGAATATATCTGTTTTAATGGTATAACTGTCATAATAAACATTGTTTGATGACCGCTGGAATCTTACCATTTTATCATCGACGTTTAGCCGGGCAACAGACGAACTGGTTGAATCACATGCGGTATTTTTATAAAACGTGTGTGAGAATCCGTAATTCGACCCGGTTTTCTTAGAGTTAGCTTTAATCTTAATCGCAAACCGTACAAAACCGTTCATCCCCATTAACGGATACGAAATTTTTGAACTGTACATATCCACACCCCAGCTGCTTGCTGCAGAACTTGCGTCAACAAAATAAAGTTCTGACCCGTTACAATACGCCGTTGATCCTGAAGTTACAGGTTTACACGGCCATGTAGTAGTACTGGGATTCCCCGTGTAGTTAAACTGTTCCTCAAATATCGGCGCAGCAAAGGATAACGCCGTACAGGTTGTCAACATCAAGCATACAGCTACCATGGTTTTTCTTAACATCAAATTATTCCTCCGGTATGTTATTTTATTATTCATAAACTTAATTCCCTAACGCATAACTAAGGCTTACGCTGAACGTATCTCCCAAAAGTTTGTACGGTATGTACGCAACATCTATTCTCAACTTCTGTAATGCCAGTCCAGCGCCTAACGTATACGACTTCTGCGTATCATTCAAGAGGTATCCCGCACGGAGGAAGATGTTATTTAACGAATACTCTCCTCCGAAACTGATTTTAGTTTTCCCGTCGCACATCGCAAATTCACCACCGGCGGTAAGATTGTTTGTGGATGACATTTTGCGTTTGTACACCGCGCCTGCCGCGATTGTCATCGGTAAACCCTGTGCTTCCGATACAAACGTCATTGAAGTACCGAGGTTGCGCACACTTGCGCCAAACGAAATGTCAGGGTTAAGGTTATAAATTGCGCCGATATCCGCTGCAAACGCTGTTGCTGTTTTTTGGTATAACGTGCTGGATATAAATTTCCCCGCAGCGCCAACGCTTAATTGCTGAGAAAATAGTTTACTTCCTCCAACTGATACTGCCATGTCAGATGGAGCAACAGTACCAATAACCGTACCGTTATCATCCAGGAGGTCAAAACTTTCCTGTGCGTAGTATGTAAACATAGCACCAAGTGCGAGATCGTTTTTCATTGGCATAACAAAACTTCCAACGCCGTGCATGCTTGCAAGCAGGTAATTGTTATACATCGCAAATGCCTGCATAGACTTTATTCCTGCCATCCCGGCCGGGTTCCAGTACATTGCGCTTGCGTCATCCGCTATCGCGGTGAATACTTCACCCATTGCCAATGCCTTGCCCCCTACGGGTATACGCAAAAAATCTGCGGTGGTTAGCGCAGAACACGGTGCTGACATCAATACCACTGCCATAACGACCGAACACACAAACCTTAACATGTCAATTCCCCCTCAAAAAAAATAAATAATTAAAAAATTAATACCGGTGATTGCCTAAACACTGATGTTTTGTTCTTTTCATATCACAAAATATTATATTAAAGTATTATTTAATGTCAATAAACATGTTTCTTCATTTGTCAATCATTATCATAGTTTTCACGGTAGTAGTATTGTAGTTCATGTCGTATGCTTCAATTTTTACTTCAGTATTATTCGCGAGTTTATCAAATCTGTAAGTAATAACCGTTTCCGATGCAGCGAATACGTTGTATTTCTGATTCAACACCTTTACCGTACGCAACGCAATATTGTCTTTTACATTAAAGGATAACACAAACTTTTTTGTTCTTGACCTCATTGTAGGAGCAACAATCACTTCCGGCGGGGTTTTGTCTTCTTTTATTAAATCAAGTTTTGCGATAAAATCCATGGCTTCAACATTGGTTTTATCTATTTTCAAAGCACTATCTGCAAACTTCCGTGCTTTCTTAAGATCGCCTTTGTTAAGACACTGAACCCCTGTTGCCAACCGTTTCTGTGTTTCTTTCAGTGGCGTAGATTTTGCGGTCTCCTTTCCCCATGCTGCGACGTAGGATGCACGAGCTATGTTATCTTCTACGCCGCCCATACTTGAGCTGTACTGATGGAGTATACTGAAATCAAACTTAGACTTCCCGCCAATACCGACTCCAACGGTTATATATGGATAAGTAAATCCTGCGCGTAATGACAATATTTTGTAGTTAAATTCTAAACCAAAACAGTTGCTTGCATTGTACTCGTTATAATCATATGTAAACAGCAGCATATCGTCAAATAAACGTAGTGCCGTACCGTAAACCGCGTACATAATAATATCGCGTGTAGTATACGACCCATCCTGGCGCCTGCGGCTGATTTTAGCATTGTCTCCCAAAATATTTCGGAGTGTAACCCCAAACGACAAATATTTTATTGGCCTGATAAGAATCCCGGCATCTGCGTCATACCCGATACCAATTCCGGTATATGGTTCATATGAGGAACCCGAAGATAAATAATTATTATTTACTAACTGAAGCACTGTTTTAGCAACTATACCCAAGGATAACGCGTTTCTAATAAAAGTTGTACCTAAACCTAATGAAAAACCGGTATTGTTGACAATAAAATCTCCACGGTTCTGGTTTTCACTGTCAATAAGGCTGGTTGAGGCGTATAAGTTGGTCAACGCAAAACCGTACCCCAGTGAATTGTTATGGGAAACATATCCCAGTGTGTTATACATAGCGTGATTGTACAACCCATGATGTGATACTGCAAACTGGCCGGGGTACCGGGTTATCGCAATACCAGCCGGGTTAATAGTGATAGCAGAAACGTCGTCTGCCAGGCCAACAAATGCGGTTCCCATACCGTTGAAACGCACACTCATGCCTTGGTTGATAAAGTCCATCGCTGTCCCGGCGGATTGACACAAGGTTTTTGCTCCAATTGTTGTGAATACCACAGCAGTTAACGCTGTTACTAAAATTTTTGTAGAAAAAGTGTTGTGTGTGCTCATTTTATACCAATACTCCGTGTTTCCACTTTTTCTGCGGACTCTATACATAAAATATAAATTCCGGTATCCATTAATACGTTAGAATAGTTTCCTATTGTCCCGCGGCCGTCCCATTTTAATATATTTGTCCCGCGCATACCGCCGTTACTGCCGGAAGGGAATGTTACGCAATACATTTGCCGGCCAAAGAGGTCGACTATAAGTACTCTTGTTCTCGCATCAGTTGCCAATACGTACGAAATATTCATAACTTCGCGTTCCGGATCGAATGGGCTGGGGAATCGGCGTAATTCAGTAATTTGTTTCGTAGTGTCGTCTTTAACAAAACTTATGTCGTATAAACAGAAATACCCTGTTTTTTTTGTGTTACATACTACTTTTTTATTAACAAGGTCTACATAACTATTTTCAATAATTTGCCATGTGCCATTTGAGAGGTCTTGCCTCCAAAAAATACGTAATTTGTTTTCGTTAAGCCCAAGAATTTTGTCGTCAGTATACGCAAGTTTGATTGTTATATCGTCATAAAACTGTGAAAAAGAGGGGTGGGTTACTAACCGATACATAATATCCGCAGATTTCATTCCAAAAGTAATACCGTTGTCCAAGGTATTCCAGTCAGTTACGGAATCAAAATATAATGATATGTTTTGTGTATCCATCCCGGAAGTGTAAGGGATATACACGCTTGAATAATCCGGATATACAATGTATGTTGCAGTCGTACTTGAAATTTTTATAGGGTTCAATGTTAGTGTTACGTTGTTTATAGATGCCGATATCCCTATATTAGTTGACGACGCGAGAAATCCGTAACTATTTGCACGCAAGGTATATGTTCCGGTAGAGATTGGTAAACTTGTATTAGCTCCCGTGGTGGAAGTATATGATTCATAGATAATATCATTTTTGATAATTTCCAAAGTATAAGTAAAATTTGAGCTTGTGTTAGTACTTGCCGGATAATTTGAGCCTCTGCTGATAGCGCAATTTAGAATTCCGCCTGTGAGTGTAAGTTTTACATTTGCTATGGTAGTTGCGCTGGAGAACACAACAATATTTGTGGAAGTAACCATAGCAAACCCATCCGCGGTAAAGCGTATATTATACGTTCCTGTCGCTAACCGTATATCATAATCGCCGCCTACTGACGTTTTTGTTGAATACAAAACTGTTGTTCCATAAATAAACTCAACCAGTGTATCACTGACAGGATAGTCTTCATCACCCATCCAGGATGATCTGTATACTACTTTTCCCACAACACGGCCTGCTAAAGTTGCTGTATTTGTCGATATAGGAACTGTTACGGCTGTAATTAATGTGCGTAAAGTGTTTGCGTACTTAACGATAAAACCGTCCTTCATACCGCCTGGTTTGACAACATTGTTTATGTTTCCGTTTGTATTTCCACTAAAATACAAGTTGCCGTCGGTATCGGAATACAAATGAGGGTAATTGTCGTCAACACCGGTACCGAACTGTTTGCACCACTGGTAATTACCATTTGCGTCGTATTTAAGCAGGAACAAGTCGTTGCTACCAATGTTTGTATTCCCGAATAGTCCACCGGTGGTGTTTCCGGAAAGATAAATATCGCCGGTTTTTGTTGTTACAATGTCTCCGGAAAAATCGTTGTAAACAGTTCCAATCGTATGTGACCATATAGTGTTGCCGGTAGTTGGACAAAGTTTTAATAATACAATATCAAATATGTCAGTATAAGTTTCAATATTATATACCACATACAAATCGCCGTACTGATTAGTTACAACACTGCCGTAGTAGTCGTTTGCAGTTGTACCGAATAGTTTTGACCATAACTTTGTTCCTGCGGAGTCATATTTTATTACCAAAAAGTCGTAATTGCCTTTGTTCGTATTGCCATCAAAAGTAATGCTGCGTGTATGTCCGGCAACATAAACATTATTATTATAATCTACTGCTATAGCACCACCAACATCTCTATTAGTACCTCCGAGTTGTTTAATCCATGTTTGAGAGCCGCCTGGTGTATATTTTGTGATAACAACATCCTCTACTCCCTGATTTGTTGTTCCGCCATATGACCCGAAATTGTATGACGCGGTATATACGTTGCTGGCAGAGTCAATCGCAATAGCGTTCATGTTATCCATAGCAGCTTGGTTCAACATCTGTGTCCATACAGGAGTGCCGTTGGTGTCAAACTTTTGTATAAATCCGTCAGCATCGTTAACACCTATATAGTTGTTGCCTGTAATATAAATATTCCCTGATGAATCTACTACTATATCGTTTGCTATATCCTCATTTAGTGTACCATCCTGTTTTATCCATGATAATACTCCAAAGGAACTGAACTTTGCGTAATAATAATCATTAGTTCCTTTCAGCGTAGCGGTTGCGTGTATCTGTCCGTATGTTATTCCCGTGATGTATACATTATTGTTACCATCAATACACGGTTTTGTTACTATTTCATCAGCACTGCCGCCAAACATTGTGGTCCATTGCACTGTTAAATCGTTTGACGAAAACAGCGATAACGTAAAGTTTTGGGTAGTACTGGACTGGGATACGGATATTAAGCCAGCAGTGTTTTTCATTTCATAATTCGTGGATGATACGCGGAGTTCGTAAGTTCCGGTGGGGAGAGTAACGGAATAATAGCCTGTAGTGTTTGCAGTAACAGTGGTAATGAACATTTTTGAATCGTAATCCACCACTTCAACTACTGCACCGGAAAGTACTAAACTGTCGGTACTTGTTATTTTACCGTAAAAAACGCCGTCTGATGTGTGAGCCGTACCGGTGAAAAAATGAGATTGTAACAACAGTACAAGGGTCAGTAAATAAAGGCTTTTCTTAATATACATAAACCATTGATTATAATTACCTCAATTTGTAGTTATTATATACAATTAGCTTTATTTGTCAATAATAATACTCGCCTACCTGCTCATAAACAATGGTTTTATCGTTTTATCAAGTTCAGATTCATCTTCAGTTAAGCTGGTTTTATAAAGATACCATTTTTCTGTGTGTTCCACCTTACCACCGGGCAAAATCCTGGTCACAGGGCTAAGGGTTTCAAATTCAAGCATATCCTGATCGGTATATAATTCGGTATTACACCCGTAGTCAGGATATACGGCTTTTGGGGTGTAGTCATAACGTTTGACAAAAAGTTCGCCGTTAAGGTAATACGCACCCCAGCCTTTTTTATTCAGTAAACCCACTTTTTGTTTGGATTTATATTTAGTATTTTGTTTTAACTGTATATATTTCTCGCCCCAGATCCATCGCGGGTCTTTCATATTGGTGTAATGCCATAACACTACCGGCCGTGCGGGAAGTAAATAGTCAGGATGCGGACGGAATTCTTCTTGCGGGATAATTGCGCGTCCGCCTGGGGACATCACACTAAGGCACCATAGGGAAAGTTCAACTTCCCACAAGTTTTTGTTATTTATCCTATGCACTAGCGTAACACTGTCCTCCCGAGTATCTATTGTAATATCAATCTCTTTCTGCAGCCCGGTACTGCCTTCTACTGACTGTGAGAGATACAACGTATTTTTTTCTTGCCGAGCTTTTACAGGTGTATTATCCGGCCAGTAAGTACGCACTGCGTCTTCCGGTGCGTGCCACAAACGGTGCCCGCCGTAAATCCGCCATTCCTTACCTCCAGTTAAGCCAAGGTGTTGTTTATACTCTTTCATAAAATTTTGGCTGTTAACAAACCCCAGACGGATGATCCGCGGGCCAACATCGGTTGTAGCAATTAGTTCTATTTTACCATTGCTTAACCTTATACAGTTTTTCCATCCGGCATAACTGACTTTAGTCATCAAAACTTCCTTTCAGCTGGGTTCAGCTTACATACTTGCTGACAATATCTTCACGGTTGAACGTTTTTACCATCCAATACAGCATCACAGCGTCTATCACCAGCAATACCGCGGTGAGTACTAATACCACAGTGTTATCAAAAACCAAAACCCCGGCAGTTTGTGATAATACCAATCCAATAATCGGTACAACAGTAAACGCCGATACCTGTTGCGCTTCCCACACTGTTGCTGCGCGTTGTGATAAAGCTACAACTACCGCCAATGCTGTAAAACTTATCACCGGGATCAGAAATATTTGCATAAGTAGCCATGTAAGCGTCGGAAATATTATTGTATGGAAAAGTGGATACCCTGTAATGTTTACCACACCCGCATAAACTATGAATGCCAGCCAGGATACCGCAATTGCCGGGATATAGGATACTAAAATTTTTGATACAAGAATCTCAATATCCGTTACCGGCGTATATAATAACCCTTCAATCGTCTTTTGTTCCTTTTCTCCAGCGAAACTATTAGCTGCGATTATACTCGATACCATCACAGGAACTATCAAAAACATCGGTGCAAGAAAGTATATGATCATTGCGTACGCCATTTTTTGCCGCTGGTCAAACCCGGGTGGAAATATTGAACTGCTGGTTTCAAATTTCTGGACAAACATTTCTGTATCTTTCGCATTGAACGCGCTGTCCGGCATATTGGTTGTAGATAATAACATCGCTGCGGGCATCACCGCAACAAAAATCAATGGGACAACAATCATCGGTACCATTGCGTGTTTACTGCGCAGCATATCAATAAAATCCTTTTTTATTACCGCAAATATTCTGTTGAAGTTCATACGTCACACGCCCCTTTCCTGATTGGCAGTGTTATCCGGTATTAACTTAAAATATACGTCTTTCAGAGTATGAACTTCTTCCTCTACCCGGATAATATCTGTATCCGTTGAAATAATTTCTTTGATAATTTTTGGAATATCCTGCTCCCCTCGTATCTTAATGCGGAATACCGTACCTTCAACACTAAATGCATAACCTTTTTTATTGAGTTCATTCACCAGGTATGGACGCGTATTTGCGGTGGTGACCAAAACATATTTATCCCGCCATAAAGATTTTATAATTTCATTTACACTTCCTGAAACCAAAAGTTTGCCTTTATTAATAAATGCCACTGATGAACATAGTGTTTCAACTTCCTCCAGCCGGTGGGAACACAAAAATACTGTACGTTTAGCATCGGAAACATATCTCTTAAGGTATACCAGCACATCATTTGATGCTTCCGGATCCAACCCTGCAGTAGGTTCATCTAAGAATAATATTTCCGGGTTATGAATAACCGCACGGGCAATCGCAAGTTTTTGTTTCATCCCCTTAGAATACTTACCAACAAGCGTATACCGTTTATCCGTAAGATCAAACATTTCGAGAAGAGACGCTATGCGTCTGTCTAATTGAGTACCGTAAAGGCCATATAATTCACCCCAGGTTGAGAGGTTAGCTTCTCCGGTTAAACGATCATACAGGTTGGTATCTGTCTGTACACCGCAATGGTTGCGGATAATGTCAGAATATGTTGTTACATCTTTCCCCATAACCTCAGCAGTACCGCCTGTAGGGCGTAAAATACCGTTGAGCAACCTTACCATTGTAGTTTTACCCGCACCGTTCGGGCCAAGTAAACCGAATACTGTCCCTTCCCGCACGGAAAATGAAATATCGTCTACCGCTTTGTGTGTACCATAACTTTTGGATAATCCCGTGGCGGTTATTATCAATTTCTGCATTTGCGTACCTTCACTTACTATTAATTATTGTTTCACACGAAAGTATACTAATTATTACCAAAATAAATAAGGAGGCTGGTTTCTGCCAACCTCCTTACTTAATACTGGTTAAACTTTTCCCTACTCTTCAACCTTGATAGCTTCCACCGGGCAATCGCCTGCCGCTTGTTTTACAGCATCTTCCTGCCCGTCGGGTACACGGTCTGACTTTGCAACAGCAACATTGTCTTCCAACTCAAACACTTCCGGCGCGGTATCTACGCATAATCCACAACCTGTACAGGTTTCTTTGTCAACAGATACTTTCATTTTCTAACAACTCCTCCTTTTGTTCCTAATAAAATTATCCTAAACAATTGATTTTGTTTTTAAAATCTTATCTTATTTATTTTTTTTATGTCAACTTAAATAATTTTTATTAAATCCCTGACTTTGTAGCCTGGGTTACTTTAGTCAACCCGCGCGGCGCATCCGGATTGTATCCTTTGGTTAACGATAAATGCGCGGCAAGCATCTGCCCTACCACAATATTGGTAAAGGGCGAAATAATAAACGGGATATCTTTCGGGACTTCTATCGGCCACTGCGCCTGGCGTAATAATTTATTATCTGACGTCACAATGATGGTCTCTGCTCCACGGGAACGTATCTTCGTAACAGTTTCCCTCTGTCCCTGTAAGGTCGGATCATTTGGTGCGTAAATTATTACCGGCAGGTTTTGTTCTACCGTTGCTACGGGACCATGCATAAAGTCAGCGGAGGAATACGGGTCCGCGGGAATATAGCATGTTTCCTTAAGTTTTAACGCGGTCTCCAGCGCAGTTGCATAATTAAATCCCCGGCCCAGTACTATACAGTCCGTAATATATTTGTAACGTTCAATTTTTTGTTTTATAACAGTTTCCAATGCAAACAATTCAGTGATCTTTAATGGTGCACGGCGTAGTTGGTTTAACAAACTTTCATTTTTGGCGAACATTCCGGCAAGAAGATATAACGCGGTAAGTTGAGTGGTATACGTTTTAGTTGCGGCAACGCTTCTTTCTATTCCCGCATGGCAAAGGATTACTTCATCAGCTACATTCGCAAGCGTGGAATTCGGTTCATTAGTTATGGCCAGTGCTATTGCACCAAGTTTTTTTACTTCCTTCAGCACCTCGCATACTTCTATGGTTTCGCCTGACTGCGAGATCCCGATAACTATCGCGTTCTTACCAATTCGCGGGGGATGTTTGTATAACGTATAAATTGACGGCATAGTAAGCGTTATGGGTATACCTGTAACGTATTCTAAAAGGTACCGCCCTAGATTTGCCGCGTTATCCGATGTTCCTCTCGCGCAGAGGCCGATAATATTAATGTTTTTGCTTTGAAGACGTGCACATATTTTTTGTACTTTCGTCCATTCACGTTTAATAGTGTTATTGATAGCATCGGGTTGCTGCCTGATTTCTTGTAATATATAAACCATAATACCTGTCCTTAACTACTTATACTTTTATTTCCCCTGTTTTTTTCGGAAATCTTCGATAGCTTTATGCAGCGCATCTGCGCCAAGGTTGGAGCAATGCATTTTGTTGTCCGGTAAACCGTCAAGTTCACGCGCAACTTCCGCTCTTGTGATCTTCAACGCATCATCTAACGTCTTACCTTTTGCCATCTCGCTGACCATACTGGATACCGCGATTGCTGCGCCGCAACCGAATGTTTTGAATTTTACGTCCTCAATTTTTTCGTCTTTTACCTTAATATAAAATGTCATCATATCGCCGCAAGTGGGATTACCGATCTCACCAATTCCATCAGCGTCGCTGATCTCACCTACATTCCGCGGATTCATAAAATGGTCCATAACCTTTTTGCTGTATACCGGCATATAATTATTAAACTCCTTTTCTTTAATGACTTCAATTACTTCTTAACTGCTGTTTTACGTAATTCTACTAATTTCCGAAAATGTTCGCGTTCCTGCGCAATAATTTTTTCTACTACCCCGCGTTCCTGTACAGGTACAAAGTTCGCAAGGTCGGTATAATACAATATTGAATCTTTCTCTGCGGATATACTTAGGCTAAGGACCGTATCAACTGTGATAGATTGAGAGTTCATATACTTATCCGCTGCCTGTCTGTTGAATACGTGTTCATCTGAATATGATTTCAGGTAATAATAATATTCGCCATCAAAATTTTCGGCGGGTTTATATTCACCTGCTGATCTCAGCATCTGCGAAAACGTTTCTTTATGCTTAACCTCATCTTCTGAAAGGGATTGCAGCAATTTCTTCGCTGCCGGGTCGTTTACTTTTAAAGACATTGCGCGGTAAAACGCTTCACCTGTTTTCTCAAGTTCAACTGCTAACGCGATAATCTCTGAAGGTTTAAAAAAATCTGACATATTCATAACCGCCTTATTCTATGTATGTTTAATTTTAAATATTATACCATAGGCCTACAACTATATTTGATGTTTGTAGCAATAAATTGTTTCACAAATTTACGGTTTATATTATCAACACAAAAACGCGGATTGTCAAGCAGTTTTTGATTTCATTACAATTAAAGTCTCAACATGCGGGGTTTGTGGAAACATGTCATAAGGTTCTACAAGTGTAAGTTCGTAAAACCGGGATAGTAATTCTATACTCTGTGATAAGGTTTTTAGATTACAAGAAAGGAAGACTATATGTTTTGGCCGTAAAGATATTGTCATCGCTGCGGTCCCGCGGTCAAGGCCGCTTCTGGGTGGATCAGCAATAATTGCCATCTTAACCATTTTTTTGTACAGCGCATAGGTTTGGATGGCGACTGCAAGAGCGTTTTCTGTCTTACCGGAAATAAAGTCGTAGTTTGTTATACCATTTTCTACGGCATTCATTATCCCATCCGTCACGGCTTCAGCAACATTTTCAATCCCCACTACTTTAGCGGTTTTACCGCTTACCACCGTCCCCAATGTTCCAAGCCCGCAGTATAGGTCAAGGATTATATCGTAATCATTATCCAAAACTTTTAATATGCGTTCACATATTTTGGGGATTATGTACCTGTTTGACTGCCAGAAACTGTATGCTGTGTACTTAAATTGATAGTCTTGGAGTCTCTCATACACAAAACCGTCGCCTTTTAGTACTACGCGTTCCATTGAGTACGCAACATCGCTTAATGAATCATTAATACTCCATACCACGCTACAATTTTGTTTCCCTGCAGCCAGGTATATCACTTCTGATAATGAATATATTAATTCTGTATTAATATTTTTTGTAGTTACAATATTTACAAGCACAGAATTTGTGTGCACAGCTTCGCGGATAACAAGGTATCTCAACCCGGGTGTGTGTTTTTTCAGGTCATAAATTTCTGCATGTATCTCATCACAACGCAGCCGCACAGCGTTAAGTATCTGATTACTTTTTGTTGATTGCAAGTAACAATCTGTGATGTTTACCACACGAAAATGCCGGTTTTTTTCGCGCATGCCTATAACAGTTTTACCGTCACTGTCTTTATTAAACACATACTCCATTTTGTTACGGTAATAATACTCTTTATCCGACGGTACAATAGGCATAAAAGATTGTACCTCAAACTTCGATAACGCATTACGAACCGTTTCTTCTTTCTGCTTTAATTGCCACGGGTATTCAATATCCTGCCACTGACAACCCCCGCAGGTACCATAGTGCGGGCATATACTATCCGGCATATATTATTATCCTTTCGCTTTTATCAGATATAAACATTATACAACATAATAGGTGGTAACAAAAACTGGTGGATACTAAATGATGGTAATACGCGGTAAAGGGTGGTAAATAAAAAAAATATTTTTGTACTTGACACAAAACGGTAATTAATGTATAAGATAAGCAGTAGAAGTATGTATTTGATAAAAGGTGGCAAAAAATGGACAATAGCCCTATAAAGGGTGGTACTAGCATAAACGACTCCCAAAAACAGTCTAAGGAAGTTATGGATATTAAAGAACTGTCTGAGTATCTGGGAATCGGAAAATCAAAAATATATTCGCTCATCCGCCAAAAAAAAATTCCGGCAAGCCGTATCGGCAGGCAATACAGGTTTTCTAAACAGGTTGTAGATTCGTGGTTAAAAGAAAAAATTATTACTGAAAAAGATGATAAACAGCCGTCGTTGTTTAAAGTACAAAAAGATGCGGCAAATAGTTAGATAAATATTAATAATAACATTGTTCTTTGAAAAGATTACAGTTAAACTCAACACCATCGCAAGCGCAAAACGCTCGCGGAGATGTATCTGAAATACTGGCGTACCGTAAGAAAGTAATGGCGTTACCGCAATGGTCACGCTGGCAGTGGCATTATAAAAATCGCATAACAACACTGGCTGGCCTGCGGAAATGGTTGGTACTCTCACCGGAAGAAGAAGATGCAGTTAATCTGGTAAGCAACAGAATGTGTGTTACTCTTACTCCGTTTATAGTCTCAAATATGTCTGTGCTGTCCTCTGGATGCCCTCTGCGTAAACAGTTCATTGCGACCCCAGACGAGTTAAAACTCAGCAAAAACGAGTTATCCGACCCGTGTGGGGAAGTACGGGATACAGTACTTCCGCGGTTGGTAAAACGGTATCCGTCAAGAGTATTATTGCTGGCAACTAACACCTGTGCGGCGTACTGTAGGTATTGTACAAGAAGAAGGATTATTGGAAAAACAAGTCCGGTTTTTGTAATCTCAACCCGGGAAATTGATAATGTTGTTAGGTATCTCAAACAAAACAAAGATATCTGCGACGTATTAATTTCTGGCGGAGATCCGCTGATACTTAGCGATACCAAGATAACAGAATTACTGTACAAACTACGAGCTGTAAAAAGTATTGGTGTTATCCGTATGGGAACGCGGGTGCCGGTAACATTACCGCAAAGGGTTAACCAGCAGTTATGCCGAATATTAAAGAATTTCGGGCCGGTGTATGTAAACATACATTTTAACCATGTATCCGAACTTTCGGAGGAAACAATGAATGCTTGTGAAACTATGGCGGATAACGGCATAATCCTTGGCAGCCAAACGGTATTACTAAAAGATATTAATGATACTACTGAAGCATTGAGTTCTTTGTTTCTTGCATTAACGCGTATCCGTGTACGGCCATACTACTTATACCAATGCGACCTGGCAGAAGGAACTGAACATTTTCGTGTACCGGTACGGGATGGGATTAAATTAATGAAAACCCTGCGGGGTTATCTTCCGGGATACGCGGTACCGACATATGTTATTGACGCTCCGGGAGGCGGCGGGAAAGTGCCTGTTGGGCAGGATTATGTTGTGGAACATACAAAAACAACTGTAGTCCTAAAAAATTATAAAGGTAAAACATATTTTTATCCGGAACCTTTATAACTGAACTTATATATTAAGAAATTATACATTTATACACATATACACGATATGTGCAAATCGTGCAAAGAAAGGTGGTGGACAAAGTCAAATGGCAGAAAAAGTAACAAAGCTCGGAGTAAAACGGCAGGAAGGGTTCTTGTATTTCATTGATAAGGCAGGTGACGTTTCACGCGCAAAAATGGCCCGCGGTAAAAAGAAAGGCGGGAAAGCGGAAAAAGTCGCGAAAGCCGGAGTCAAGAAAGCAAAAGGATACCTCTATTTCCTCGATAAGGCAGGCGATGTTTCACGCGCGATCATGAAACGCGGACGTGACAAGAAGAAAAAAAAGGGCAAGAAATAGGCTTATAGAAAAGTACACTTGCTAAAAAAAGGCAGTACGGCTTACACTCTTTAGCACGGCTGTCTTACCTGAAAACTGGGAAGGAGCCAAATTAGTTGGCTCCTTCTCATTTGTTTTTAATATGCTTGTTGACAAACACACATCTTTTAATAATAATGTTAATAGAAACAATGTAATAATGTAATTCTGTCAATATGAGACATATGGTACATAGAAGGATTTGATCAACGTGCTATGAAAAGAATTTTAGGTAATGATGCTTTTAGCACAGTAGAACTTATGATAGCAGTAACTATGATCAGCATCTTCTTTTTAGCTATTATAAGTTCATTTTTTAATATTAACCGTGGCTTGCTCATATCTAAAACACGTACACTGGCAACTAATCTTGCACAGGAAAAAATTGAATCTTCAAAAAATATATCGTATTTCCGGCTCATACCAACTTCATTGGACGATTTAAACACCTATGGCTATGACAAAACATATTATGTACCGGAAACACTTTTTGTCGGTGATACATCTTATGAACGCAGGATTGCTGTTTATAAAGTAGCAGAAGATGCTGATGGTGAAATCCAGACTCTATCCCCTACCGCGGAAGATACAGGGTTGAAACAAATAAAAGTTACGGTTCTGTGGACAGAAAGCGGGGAACAAAAAACACTGGAACTAACAAACCTGAGGGATAACCCTAACCGCACGGCGTTAAACGGTACAATCACAGGTACTGTTTATGAATATGGAACAATGGCGCCTGTATACCAAGCACAGGTGTCTCTTGTAGAGAATCAGAATTATACGGATACCACAGATACTAACGGTAAGTTTTCGTTGAAAGTCGCAACTGACACATACAATCTGCAGGTATCCCACCGCAGTTGCTTCCCGGCAGTTGACGGGCCGTTTACGGTGGAGACTGGACAAACTATTGATCGTGATGTGTACCTCACAAAAAAAAGTAGCGGTACTGTAAAAGGATACGCGTTTGTTAACCGCCATTTGATAATGACAATGCTTATATCCGGAACAACCCTTGATCAGCAGATAGAATTTATTGAAGTATATAACCCTACCAACCAACCTATTACCATTGGTTCAACATATTTTTATTTAAAGAGTATTGCCGCGGATAATACTATCTCTAATGTTCCGTTAACCTGGAGTACATCCGACCCTATAACGATCTCAACTGGAGCACATTTACTCATGGCATCCACAGCGCCTCTTACAATTGAAACTTATTACCCCAGCGGGGCTATGTACTCAATAACTCCGGACATTCTTTTCCCTATGGAAACTATTATTCCCACAAACATGGGGCTCGCAATTGCTGACCAGTACGGTGTTGCGTTTGATTCCGCGGGATGGTATCACACTGGCCATGCCGCACCGACTAACGGGAGGGAAACAACAGGCCTTAACTGCGGGGCAGCTGGATTTGATGCGGGAGGGACGATGATACGATGTATTTATTATACTGAAAATACAAGGTGGATCGGATATTCTCAAAGTAATGCTATGGATACCGATAATAATTCATATGACTTTGTGTTTTATGGTAACTCATCGCTTAACGGCAGGGTCTTGCGTAAACCTCGGAAAACTACGGATACTACCCTGCAGGCGTTATGCGGCTACCCGGCATTTGGTGCAGTATGTTATGCGGATGACGGTTTATCAACCGCAGCAATTGCTGCTCAGCCAAGCGGTTCAATACGTTCCGCAAAATTTAACCTCACAAACATAGCGACAGGGCAATGGACAATTTCTATTTCATCCAGTGAATATTACTATGAATCCACCGCTAATGTTTCAGCTAACGGTATAACGGATAAAGGATGGGTTGTGCTTTCATCTCCATGTGTCAACGGTTTTATCACAGGCAGCGTGTATTCCGGATCAGCATATAGCGCCGGTACAGCTGTTAATAATATTCTCGTTAAAGCCGGGATTTATGAAGATCGGACAGATACCAACGGTAATTTCCGTATTCCTGTCCCTCCGGGGGGATATTATGTGATCGCTAATTATGGTAACGATGACGCTGACTATATAGAAGTAGCTACAAATTACGCGATTACTGTCAGCAGTGCGGGGGAAGTTATTACGTTATCGCCTACTGTTTCACCTTACTACTTCAACCTGAAAAGCGGTGGAGGTTTAACCGGACGGGTAGTGATCAATAATGGAATTGACCCGCTACCCAATGTTTCAGTACTGGTTTATGGTTCAGGTGAGGATACGCCGTATGCTACTGCATTGACGGATAATAACGGATATTATGAATTACTAAATCTCTGTACCACAAAAAATGATCATATCGTTGTTCTTCAACTCGATTCCGGTGAGTCATCAACTCCTATAAACGTAACAGAAACCGTATTATCCGGCCAAACTGTTGAGGTTTCAACTTTTGTTGTTACATCAGCTTATGGCAAATTTGTGGGTACCGTAAAAAATAATGGAGTATCAATCAAAACCGGAATCCTGGTTATGGCTACGACTTCTACAATTAGTACTGACCCTCCGGAGATCGGTGATCCTTCATCAACTAATCTATATTACGCTACAATCAGCAATGCTGAAGGTACGTATAGCCTGGAAGTCCGCGGAGGATATTCATACAATGTTTATGCGTGGTACACCAGCGCTGTTACCAGCAGTTTGGTAACTTATTCCAGAAAAAATAGTAACAGTAACTCAATAACAGCCGGGCATGAACAGGCTGTTGACTTTGAATGGCCATAAAAAATATGCTTAAAATACTCAACCGTGCTAAGAAATCTAATAACCGCGGTATGACTTTGGTGGAAGTTCTTATCGGGGTTGCTATTATGGGAATTCTTGGTTCTTTGATGGCAACATTTTTGGTTAACGGTATGCGTTTTTTTCAGTTATCACAGGTACGTGCTGAGATCCAACGTGATGCACGGCGTTGTCTTGACTTAATGAACCGTACCATTCGCCAGGCTCAGGCGTCTACCATACGCATTTCCTCAGAAACTAATCAGCCGCCGTGTTCAAAGATGAGTTTTACTACAGTTAAAGATCAAATGGTTATTTACTACCAGGAAAACAGTAAGTTATACCAAAAAGTTAGTATGGATAACGGGACTACATACCGTACAGATACACTTGCTGAAGGTTTACGTGTAGCAACCTTTGCGTTTCCAAAGAGTGATGACACGGCAATCATAGCGGTATCACTAAGTTTTGAAAAAGCTATTTACTCCGGGACTAAAGCTTTACAGATGTCTGTTGAACAAATCAGGGTGATGAATGACTAGATCACATAATAATACGAGTACCCTGAAGCTTAACGATGAGTCCGGACAGGTAATATTGCTTGTTATAGTTATAATGATGGTCTTTATTCTAGGTATGGAATTATTAGTGAATCTGGTTTCACAGGAAACAAAAACTTCTGTAAAAACTAAACGCACTACCACGGCGTTTCATCTTGCTGAAGCAGGGCTTGACCGCGGAGTATGGAAAATGCAGGAATCAAGTTCCGTATGGGACGATATTGTCACGGGTACTAAAATTGAAGGTTACCGCGGGTATACCTCGGAGTCGTATAAAGAGTATGACAGCGCGGGCAAACTCATGGGTGAGTATGCCATTGATATTGCGAGTACATCACAATCAAACGTTGTCCGTGTATTTTCTAAAGCAAAGGATGCATCAAGTTATGAAGTCCGCGCAATTGAAGCGTATTACCGTAAACAGGTTATTGTCGGACCAATTGACGTGGATAGTACGATTGAGTATAAACCTAACCTTACAGTCCACTGGGGACCCGTGGTTACTTATGGTTCCATAGAGATGTCTCCCACTAAATACTATCCCCGAAAAATATCTAAAGGCCGTATTGTTGGGCGCGATGTTGACCAGTCATCACCAAATACTGACGATCTGGAATACTGGGCATATGAAGATTTAGGTAATCCGCCAAGAGTGGATTTAGCGTATTACAAAACTTTAGCCATAGCATCGCAAGTACTTCCTATGCGGAAAGGTTCTGGTTCCGGGGCGGCAACTGCGTTTCCTTCAGGTAGCGGATACTTCCGCGCAGCGGATAATCCAAATGGTTATGAATTCCGTGCACCTACAGGCTCAGGGAATTATACATTTGAGAATTCTACATCAGTTATTTATGTAGAAGGTAACGCTAGCTTGCCCAGTGGCAAATGCTGGCTCGACGTAGCTGCGTTGATTGTCACCGGGGACTGCGATTTTAATGCGGACTTCCAAACCTACGGCGCTACAATTCCTGTTGGCGCACAAAATGAATACCTGCATCCCAGCGCACAAGGGTTTTGGACAACAAATTTTGCTCCAATTGGAGAGGGCGGGATTTATAGTATATCCAGCTGCGGGATGCACGGATTTTTGTATGTTGGAGGTAAGATGAGCAATGCCGGAGCTAATGCCATAATCGTTGGCGCAATTAAAGTCATTGGGCAGGTGACCTTGAATACTATGACAGTTTACTATGATAGCACCGTTACAAGCGAGATACACCTTACAAGTTCAAACGCGCAGCGTATTTCATGGAATGAAGTGGTGACATCATGGTAAAACTACGAATAAACCAATCCGGGCAGGCTGCAATACTGGTAGTTGTTGCAGTTTTACTGGTATTTATGATAATGATTCCTATGCTGGTAAGCTTAGTGCAAAACGAAGCCAGGTGGACAGTAAAGCAAAAGAAAACCACTACTGCTTTTCATTTAGCAGAAGCCGGGGTTGACCGCGGAGTATGGAAACTAAGAGAATCCGACTTTACCTGGGAACAAATACTTGAAGGAACAAAAATTGAAGGCTACCGCGGGTTAACCTCTGAATCATACACTGAGACTGTTAATGGAGCATCTGTAGGGGAATATGTGATTGATATAAGTTCCACTGCACTTCCTAATGAAGTACAGATCACTGCCAAGGGACAGGATAAGGACCAGCGTGAGGTACGCACAATTGTGGCGGTATATTCACGTAATGCCGTGAATGCGAGTTTGGATATCGACGGAACAATTGATTATAAACCCAACCTTACCGTTCACTGGGGGCCTGTGGTTACTTACAGTTCAATAGAGATGGCTCCGTCGACATATTATCCACGAAAAATATCTAAAGGCCGTATCGTTGGGCGTGATGTTGACACATCACCTCCAAATACTGACGGGTTGGAATACTGGGCATATGAAGATTTAGGTAATCCTCCGCAGGTGGACCTTGATTATTACCGTATGCTCGCTATGAATTCCAGGATGACTGCTCCACGTAAGGGCAGCGGTACCGGTTCGGCAGTTGCATATCCGGCAGGAAGCGGGTACTTCCGTGCGGCGGATAATCCTAACGGCATAGAATTCCGCGCAGCATCCGGCAGCGGAAATTATGAATATGAAAGTTCTACATCCGTTATTTATATTGAAGGAAATGCAAGCCTTCCCAGCGGTAAATGCTGGCTTGACGTCGATGCTCTTGTAGTAACACAGGATTGTGATTTTAACGCGGACTTCAAAACTTATATTGCCACAATACCCGTTGGCGCGCAAAATGAGTACCTCCATCCCAGCGCACAGAGCATGTGGACTTCGGAGTTTGCCGCTGCAGGAGAAGGCGGGCAATATTCAATCTCTAACTGCGGCATGCGCGGATTTCTTTACGTAGGACGTAATTTTTCAAATGCCGGCGCGAATGCCAAAATTGTGGGTGTAATTAAAGTTCTAGGTGCTGTTACTATTAACACAATGACCGTGTATTACGATGCTGGAGTATCCTCAGAAGTACGGCTCACAAGTACGCCGATGCGATTACGCAGTTGGTCGGAAATACAAAGTAGTTGGGAGTAAAGGAATTTATTTCATGGTAATCATTCAACCGTTTAAAGGTATACATTATAGAACCTTGAGAAAAGACGGTATACAAAATTTTATCTGCCCGCCCTACGACGTTATCCCGGTAGAAGAACGCGCGTGGTACCGCCAGGTAAGCCCGTATAACATTGTACGGCTGGAGCTTCCTCAGGGTAAGAATAAATATCTTACCGCCCAAAGTATTTATAAGAAATGGATAACTAAACACGTTCTGGAACAGGATAGCTCCGCAGCGTTTTATATTTACAGCCAGTCATTTAACAATCTTACAGATAGTAAAATCTATACACGTTATGGTATTTTTGTAGCGTTAAAAGCAGAACCGTTCGGTAAAAATGTTCGGCCTCATGAGCATACGTTTAAAAAATATAAAAATGATAGGTTACGGCTTTATAACGCAACAAAACTCAACATCAGCCCGGTATTCGGGATTTTTAGTGATAATAATAATAGGATAACAAAGTTTATACATTCATATTGCCTTAAGAATCAACCGGTAAATGATTTTTATGATAAATACCATACACGCCAGCGGTTATGGGTGGTATCCTCGCCGGAACTCTGTGACAATATTTCTAAGATGTTCAAAAAAACAGTTGTCTATATAGCTGACGGGCATCACCGGTACGAAACCGGTGTGATGTATGCAAAGAACAACCGCGGGATTGATTCTGCACAATACTGCCTTGTCGGCCTTACCGCAATGGAAGATCCTGGGTTGCTGGTACTTCCTACTCACAGAATGGCGGTACTAAAAAATAAAATTGAGCTAAATAAACTGTTTAACGAACTAAGAACTTACTTTGTTTTTACTCCGGTTAACAATTTTGTACCCAAGAAAAATATTACCTGTATAATTTCGTATCTCGGTAAAAAGTTTAGCGTAAAACTTACACCCAAAGGTATAGCTGAAATAAGAAAGATGCACCCCCGTGCCTCAAACATCTACCGACAGTTGGAAGTAACGGTACTTCACTCTTTATTAATCCCAAAACTTCCGGTTCACGAAGTAAGGTATTACAAAAACTTTTCTGACCTTTCTTCCGATTCGAAGAAGTATGCGGGAAATAAGGTTTTTTCGATATTCCTTCCGTCTCCAAGAATAAAAGATGTAAAAGCCGTAGCTAATAACAGCGAGTTTATGCCGCATAAATCCACATATTTTTATCCCAAACTTCCTACGGGGATGGTAATGTATTCTTTAAAAAATAGCAGGTAAAGCAGTAATAAAGAGGAGATTAAATGCAAGCAATTAACTGGGTAGATATTGTTGTAACCATAGTATTATTATTCGGTATAGGCTTCGGTGTTTCCCGCGGGGTTATCAGTATGATCACCTCAGTATTTTCCGCGGCAGTAGGGATCCTTTTTGCTATGTCGTATGGCAACAACTGGGTTATTGTCCCGAATCTTCCGTTAATAGTAAACTATATCCTTCTTTTTTTTATTAGCAGCGGCATTGTTTTTCTGTTAGGTTTAATACTAAAAAAAATCTTGCACGCATTAATGCTGGGCTTCATCGACCGTATCCTCGGTGGGGTGGTAGGGTTCGCATTTGGGTTCATCATTGCATCCGCAATATTTTTTGTATTAACTATGTTCCCGCAGTTAAAACAGTACGCCGCAGAATCATATTCTTCTCAAGTATTCAGTAAAATGATTGAATGGGACGATATTGTTCCTCAGGAAGTGAAAGACTTGCAGAAAATTGATGTTAGTAAGGAAGTACAGAAGAAAATGGAACAACCTATGAAGTCGTTGAAGGAATTACAGGAACAGCAGAAGGATATAGGCCAAATACAAAAAAAGATTGAGAAAGGTATAAAGAAACTAAATGAAGATTGACCTTACCGAACAGGAGCTTAATATAATTTTAGACTGGAGTGAAGACGCGACTACCGGCTTTTTTTCTGGCGGGGATAAGGTTGTTACGCTTGATGAAGATAAACTTATAAAACGCCTTGAAGAGTTTAAGAATAAATTTAGTGAACTAAAGAAAAATAAGAATTAACCAGCACCCGGAAAGTATTGTTAATATACCCAATACCGTGCCTATTGTAAACATTACCGGTTTATACTTCAATACAATGGTTTCTTCCTTATCACCCGACAAAGTTGCTGTATATTCACTACCATAATCCCCGGTATCTGTTGCTTTAAAATACTTATTTCTGTGTATTACATACCATCCCGATAGGTTTGTACCCGACATTTTCAAAGTACAGACAGAACCCGGAGGACATATGAAATTTGATAATATATATGTGTTGGGTTCCGGCTGCAGGATTTTGGGGATATACCTCTGCGAATTACCGGTTTGACTGTAGTAAAACATCGGTTCTACCATAGGTGTTTCATACAATTTTATCCCCGTGCTACCATTTTCTATCAGAGACCATTTCACTGCAAGTATAGATAATAACTTTTGTTCCGCATTATAAAAATCAGTATCTATGGTAGTCCACCGAGCGCCTAAAGAGGATGTGTATCTAACATAATTCTTTGGAATTATAACTTCGCAGCCGTTTGTGTTGTACAGATGATAAAGCATTGCTTTATTGTGATTACCAACCTCCGGTGCGGTGTATATACGGTAACATCCCGTAGTGTTCAAGCTTTGCATATCCTTTGCATAAGCGGATGGATTGGAATACACATTGTCACCGGAATGAATAAAATGAGTATTCCAAAAAAATAACCGTGCTGCCATAACTGTAATAAAATATAAAACAAAGACGCCATACCATTTGTTTTTAACCTGTGTACTGAAATATTGACAACTATACTCCCAACCATATAAAGCTAGCATTATTAACGCGAAGAGGGATAAAAAAATGAACCGTCCCGGTGCACGAAAGTATGTTAAACCTGGAAGGATTTTATATAAATACTTATTTACCGGATTAAACGCACCCATAGCAAGAAAGATGCCTATAAATACAATTATCACCCACACAATAATTGAATACTTCCTGGTTTTTAACCCAATAACTGTTGCTCCGGCTGCCAGTATTAACGGCAATGTTCCCATCCATAGGCATTGGAGTTCAAAAAAGTCGCTGGGGTAAGGGAGGTTGATGGTTCCGTGTATGCCAACAGAATGAAAAATGTTTGGGTTAAGAAATAATAACAGGTTTTTCAACGGTAACGAGTACGATACAATGGAGCTATAATCCCAGATCCCGGCATCCGCGCGCTGGGAGATAAACGCGAACTCCAGAGTTGGCAATAATTGTGGTGCGGTGATAATAAACGACAATAATATCGGCGGGATTAACCACAATAAATGTGATGGTTTGACCGCAAGAACAAATAATACTAATAATATCATTAGAATATAATACGCCTGTGTATGCCCGGATAAAAACATGAAGCTTATAGCCAGTGCGGATAAACCAACCATAAACCAGTTTAACCGTTTACGGTTGAGTAAATCATGGATAAACAACAATACTGCAGGGAAAGACATTATCCCGGCTAAAAACGCGGGATGTCCCGCTGTTATTTTTAAGATATTGAACGGCAGGTACGCAAATAATAACGCGCCAAGTAGCGCTGTTGAGGATAATTTAAAATACTTACGTAGAAAAAGGTATATAAACACGCTGCCGTAAAGAAGATATAGTAATACTGACCAGTTCATCCCAGGGACTACCTTAAAAAAGTATGTTGGTGTGCTTAACGGGTAAAACACCGCATTTTGCGGGCTCGCGAGAAACGGCATTCCGCTAAAGATATACGGATTCCATAACGGTACCGCGCCAAGGGTAAGAGTTTCTACCGCAAAATTTTTGAAGGGATAGTAATAACGGTAAACATCGCCGAAGTTATGATATAACGTTCTAGAGAACAGTATTGGGCTAAGCAAAAATATTACGGCTGATATTATAATAAATATATTTATACGGTCAGGTTTTGTCATGTTTCACGGTTTCCCTTTTTTCGATACATATCAATATAAACTTTCATATATATTATAAATGTTTTTGTATAAAACAAAACGCTCGCGATATTATGTACCGCGAGCGTCTTGTATTAGATGATTGTATCTAACTAATTTTTGCCTTATCTACCATTCTGTAACCTTAACCGATCCTGATCCGGCACAGGTTGTGTCTGAGTTTGGGTTTGAGTTTGAGTCTGGGTTTGGTTTGCATCATTTGTCCCGGTCGTTGACGTACCAGTTGTATTTGTCACAGGAGCTGGTGGTGGCGGTGTCTTGTGCTTCCTGTCTCTCTTCTGGTCACGATCTTTCGCTTGTTCTTTATCGCCATCTGAAGTCTTTGAGGTTTTTACCGCAGTTTTTTCTTTTGATTCCGTTGACGTTGTTGTTGCTGTATTTTCCTGCGCAGCTTTTGCTACTCCTTCACCCTTCGCACCGTTATCCAATGCTTTTGTTACTGCATTAAGCGCTTTCTCTACAGGAACGCCTTTATCTACTAAAGATTTAAGGACTTCCACTGACTTCGCTTTCGTCTTTTTATCCGCTTTAACTTTATTTGCTTTCATTTCACATTTCTTTACAGCATCTGCTACCGCTTTTTTGTCAACATCAGCCGCAACTGTATTTGTTGCCGGTGCAGCTGTTACTACATCCACAGCTGGCGTGGTTGTTGGCTGCGCAGCTGTCGTTGTGGTCGCTGTATCATCTGTTTCCGCTGCCGGTGTTGCCGCAAAGGATAATCCTGATGCTAACGCTAATACTGTTACTAACATTACGAACCGTTTCATTTCTCTTTTTCCTCCTGTTTTTTTGTTTACTTTCTCTTACTGCTTTTAAACGCCCGTAACCTTTACGGAGCGTTTCATTTGTTTCTCCAGCCCATCTTTCTTTATCCGTACTTCAAGCTGCCAGTCTCCGGATTTTGCGCCTTTTACTTTGATTAACGCAAAGTTCTCGCCC
>Ga0265292_1000693_pt1 | contig 40465 bp, 40 predicted proteins | sample Munlanlewell296A_FD_189080 | JGI IMG/M metagenome (GOLD analysis project Ga0265292, IMG submission 189080) | Leachate microbial communities from a municipal landfill in Southern Ontario, Canada - Leachate well 296A | ecosystem: Engineered > Solid waste > Landfill > Unclassified | place: Canada... | reverse complement strand
CGCCACTGCATGAGCGGGGTCCCCAGCCCATCATCTCGCAAGCCGACACCGAGTCTAAGTCAGCTTATAAGGCTAACGGCGAATAACATGCCACCGCGTTCCCCATTGCTCGAAGCTGGGCTGGGGACCCCACTCGTCATGCGCCATGATACAACCTGCGTAGAGTCGCGCAGCAAACGGGGTTTTTACGTTTATTGCGATGCTACGGGAAGCGACACTGGCACGGAACGAGCGGTGATCTGCGGCAGGCTTCGAGCAATGGGGACCGCGCTGGCTAAAATTCCATCGTTAGCCGGATGAGCTGCGAATAACTCGGTGTCGGTTTGCGAGATGCCAGCCGCAGATCACCGCGTATTTTGGCACGGTCTCGGCTTGCTGGGAACCCCGCGTACTTCACGGCACGTAGCTTTTCCGTAGCGACACAGTTGACGCTGCATGAATCGCTGTGTTACAGGCCGGTTATGCCGAAGCAGCCGCATCCAGAGGTCTCGTATTTCGAGAAGATCGACGTCCACAAGAGGCGCAAGATCGCCGAGGCCCGCACAAAACGGATGGCCAAGGAGGAACGCCAGCGCCTCAAACAGCTGCACTGGCACCGTTGCGGCAACTGCGGCATGGAGCTCGAGGACATCCCGTTCAAGGGCGAGACGATATTCAAGTGCTTCAGCTGCGGGAGCGTGCTCATGCCCGAAGACGCGCTCCAGCACCTCTGTGGCGAGGAAAAGCGGATAATCGAGTCCCTCCTCGATCTATTCAAGTTCTGAGCGTTCATGAAGAAGGCCTCCGACATCATCACAGTTGTTGAAAAGACGACCTCGCTCGCCAGGCTGCGCTTTGAGCCGTCCGAATTCGGCAGGTTTGCGGAAAAGGTGGAGGCGGTCCTCTCCTATGTGGCCCAACTCAACGAGCTGGGCACATCCGGGATCGAGCCGACTTCACACGCGGTCGAGGTCGGTTCTGCGCTGAGGGAAGACAAGGCCATTCGTTCCGGCATCGATGAGAAGATACTCTCCGCAGCCCCAGCGCGCGACGGCCCGTACGTCCAGGTGCCAAAGGTGATCGACAGTGAGTAAATCCAGCGCAAGAGAGCTGTGCAGCAAGAGCGCGGCTGAGCTCTCGACCCTGCTTAAAAAAAGGGAACTCAGCTCGCACGAGCTGACGCGCGCCTATATCGACAAGATCGAGCGCCGCAACAAGGAACTCAATTGCTACGTGCTTCAATGCCCGGAGCTTGCGCTTGCACAGGCAAAGGCAGCGGACGAGAGGCTGTCAAAGGGCGAAAGGCTCACCCCCCTCACCGGCGTTCCTATCGCGCTCAAGGATATCTTCATCACACAGGGCATAGAAACGACCTGCGCATCGAAGATACTGAAGGGCTACGTGCCGCCTTACGACGGCAATGCATCGAGCCGGCTCAAGTCGGCGGGTGCTGTGCTGCTCGGCAAGCTCAACATGGATGAGTTTGCAATGGGCTCGTCGAACGAGTTCTCGGCGTTCGGGCCCGTACGAAACCCGTGGAACCGCGAGTGCACGCCCGGTGGCAGCAGTGGAGGCTCAGCAGCGGCGGTTGCCGCCGGCCTCACGCCCCTGGCGCTGGGGACGGACACTGGCGGATCAATCCGTCAGCCCGCGGCCTTCTGCGGCATCGTGGGGCTCAAACCCACATACGGCAGGGTAAGCCGATACGGCGTCATCGCATTCGCCAGCTCGCTCGATCAGGTGGGGCCCATGGCGCGGGATGTGCGCGACTGCGCCATGATGCTCTCCGCGATCGCGGGCCACGACCCCATGGACTCCACATCTATCCCACAGCCCGCGCCGGACTATGCGGCTGCGCTCGTTGGAGACGTGAAGGGAAAGACCATCGGCGTGCCGACGGAATATTTTGTGTCCGGCATAGACGCGGAGATAGGGGCGTCGGTGCGCGCCGCCGCGAAGGTGCTCGAAGGGCTGGGCGCCAGGATCGTCGAGATCTCGCTCCCCCACACGAAATACGCGCTCGCCTGCTACTACATAATCGCGCCCGCGGAGGCGTCGGCAAACCTCGCGCGCTACGACGGCATAAGGTTCGGCCATCGAGCAAAGGGCCCGCATGAGCTGACCGACCTCTTCAAAATAAGCCGCACCGAGGGGTTCGGTCCCGAGGTGGCGCTGCGCATCGTAGTCGGCACCTACGTGCTCTCCTCCGGATATTACGATGCGTATTATCTCAAGGCACAGAAGGTCCGCACGCTCATAAAGAACGATTTCCTGGATGCGTTCGGATCGTGCGATGCGATCCTGGCGCCTGTCACGCCTACGCCGCCGTTCAAGCTCGGCGAAAAGACGGACGATCCGATCCAGATGTACCTGAACGATATATTCACGATACCTGTAAACCTCGCCGGGCTGCCGGGGATGTCGCTGCCATGCGGCATGACGCGCGACGGGCTGCCGATCGGCATGCAGCTGATAGGAAAACCGCTCGATGAGGCCGGGCTTCTGAATATCGCCTATGCATACGAGCAGGCTACGGAGTGGCACAAAAGGATACCGGTTTTATAAAGGCATGCGATGATGCCCAAATACGAGCCAGTCATAGGTTTAGAGGTTCACGCGCAGCTCAAGACCGCGAGCAAGATGTTCTGCGCCTGCCCAGCGAGCGTAGACGCCCAGCCTAACACGAACATCTGCCCCGTGTGCACCGCTCAACCGGGCACGCTCCCGGTCGTCAACCGTCTGGCGGTCGAGATGGCGATCAAGGCAGGGCTTTCTCTCGACAGTCAGGTGCAGCGTCGCAGCATATTTGCGCGTAAAAATTATTTTTATCCAGACCTCCCGAAGGGCTACCAGATCTCCCAGTACGAATTCCCGCTCTGCCAGGGCGGCGGCCTGGAAATGCTCACCGGGGGCGCGAAAAAAACCGTCTCGCTCATCCGCATCCATCTGGAAGAAGACGCGGGCAAGCTGCTGCACGATTTCGGGCATGAGGATATGAGTCATGTGGACTTCAACCGGTGCGGCGTTCCGCTCATCGAGATCGTCTCAGGCCCGGACATGCGCTCCCCGCGCGAAGCCGGCGATTACCTGCGCACGCTGCGCAACGTGCTCGTCTATCTGGATATCTGCGAGGGAAACCTGCAGGAGGGAAACTTCCGCTGCGACGCCAACGTCTCCATCCGCCCGGTCGGCCAAAAGGAGTTAGGCACACGCACCGAGATGAAGAACTTGAACTCCTTCAAGGCGGTGGAACGATCGATCGCATACGAGATCGAGCGGCAGTCGAATGTGCTGGACGGCGGAGGGACCGTGATCCAGGAAACTCGCCTGTGGAACGATGCTCAGGGCAGGACGGAGTCGATGCGCAGCAAAGAGGAGGCGCACGATTATCGCTACTTCCCTGATCCGGACCTGCTGCCGCTCATCGTGGAAAATGAGTGGATCGCAAAGATCAAGGCATCCCTGCCAGAGCTTGCCGGAGAGAAGGCGGAGAGGTTTGTCTCGCAGCACGGGATCACTGAATACGATTCGCTGGTGCTCACAGCCGACCGTGCCCTTGCCGACTACTTCGAGGCCGTGATCGCCGCAGGGGCACCTGCCAAAAAGGCGGCGAACTGGATCGCTGCCGAACTCATGCGCGAGCTGAAGGACGACGAGCGCGGGATCGCCGCGTGTCCGATCAAACCCGGCGACCTCGCCGGGCTCATCAGGCTCATCGAGGACGGAAAGATAACCGGCAAGATCGCAAAAGATGTCTTCGAGAAGATGTTCGCGACCGGCCGCGACGCCCACGACATTGTGGCGGAGATGGGGGTTTCACAGATCTCCGACTCCTCGGCCATAGAGGCGGCAGTTGACAAGGCCGTCGCCGATAATCCAAAACAGGTGGAGCAGTACCGCAGCGGCAAATCCGCGCTTCTCGGCTATTTTGTGGGCCAGGTGATGAAGGCCACGAAGGGACAAGCCAACCCGCAGATGCTGAATGAGATACTGCGAAAGAAACTTGCATGATGATAGTACATGAACCGTACGTACACCGTACTAACATCGTACATACATCGTACGAAGTTCGTACGAAGTTCGTACGATTTTCGTACGGTTTATGTACGGTGTACGTACGGTGTTAGTACGATTTTAAAATCACGGAGTTAATATGGACCTCATCAAGACAATCGAGTGGAAAGACGACAAGGTCGTGATGCTCGACCAGCGGCGGCTGCCGACGGAAGAGATATACAACACCTACGAGGACTACCTCAGCGTTGCGCAGGCGATCAAAAACATGACGATACGCGGCGCGCCGGCGATCGGCATCGCGGCTGCCATGGGTGTGGCCCTTGGCGCAATGGGGATCGGGGTAGAGACTTTTGATTCCTATTACGAAAAGCTTGTGGCGATCTGCGAGCGTCTCGCTGAGACGAGGCCCACAGCGGTCAACCTCTTCTGGGCGCTCGATCGCATGAAGGCATGTGCGCTGGCGAACAAGGACCGCCCCCTCGATGACATCACGGAGATGCTAAAGGCGGAGGCCCTTCGCATATATGCAGAAGACATCGAATCGAACAGGATGATCGGCCGGCACGGCCAGAAGCTGCTCAAAGACGGAATGACCGTACTCACCCACTGCAACGCGGGAGGGCTCGCGACGGGTGGCTACGGAACGGCGCTTGGCGTAATCTACGCCGCGAGCGAAGCAGGCAAACGCATCCACGTGATCGCCGATGAGACCAGGCCGAGGCTGCAGGGCGCCAAGCTCACCGCGTGGGAGCTGCAGAAGCACGGCCTGCAGGTTACGGTGATCAGCGACACGATGGCGGGTCACTTCATGAAGCAGGGCAAGATCGACGCGGTCATAGTCGGAGCCGATCGAATCGCGGCCAACGGAGACGTGGCGAACAAGATAGGCACGTACCAGGTGGCTGTGCTGGCGCAGCGTCACAAAGTGCCGTTCTATGTCGCGGCCCCGATCTCGACGATCGACCCCAAGATAAAATCCGGCGACGAAATACCGATAGAAGAGCGCGATCCCCACGAGATCACGCACATCGGCTCGATCCAGATAACGCCTAATTACGTGAAGGTCTTAAATCCCGCGTTCGATGTCACGCCTGCAGAGCTAATCACCGCGATCATAACATGCCGCGGAATTGCGGAACCGCCGTATATAGAATCGATAGCGAGGATCCTGAGCAACGCTTAGCCGCCAGTCAGACCGTTTTATTAAGCAAAGGGCTGGTCCTCCCGAACCAGCCCCAAGAAAAGGCAAATGGCCCAGGCGCCGCCCGGGCCCCGAAGAGTTCAGTTTAGCGACTCCTTGTACAACACCTCCCTGAGTACATTGCGCGGCCGAGCGCCAGTCACCACCTTCACCGGCTCGCGCTCGCTGGATGTATTGATTATCTGATAGATCAGGCGCTGCTGATTAGGACTGTGCGGGATATAGATTCCGCCGCAGGAAAGGACCGCGGGTTCCTCGGCGCCCTGCTCGATCCCTGCATCGCCTCTGATCTCCCTGAGGAGCAGCTCGCCTATCGATTCCCTGGTGCTCGCCATATCCCGACCTCCACAGCATATTATGAGCAAATGCCGTGCCATGTCGGGCTTTGAGTAAAAGACAGCTAACCGGCTGAAATTGAGCATAAATCTGATTCGGTGTTATACGACTGTTGTTGTTTTTAGTGTCAGCTTACCCAGAGGCGTCAAAAATTTTGTGATGGATACGAAAATGCCCACCTTTTGGCGGGCCTTGATTGATAATCAAGACCCTCAATTATCGCCCAGCGCGGCCTTGCCGCGGCGGCGACGGTGGGCGTTGATACCGAATCTGTGCGCCTCGTCGCGGATGCGCTGCAGGAGCAGCAGTTCCTTTGAACCGCGCTTGAGGTTCAGGGGATTCTTGCGACCCGGAATAAAGACCTGATCGGCATGCCCCTTCTTCTCCCCCTTTGCGATCGCTGCGACCGGCAGCTTTGCACCGCATTCCGACAAGGCGCGCACGGCGACCGCCAGCTGCCCCTTTCCCCCATCGACGAGCAGAAGGTCCGGTAACGGCCGGCGCGTGAATTTGCCGCGAAGCGGCACCTCTGGATTAAATCGCCTGGAGAGGACCTCGAACATCATCGCGTAGTCGTCCGGCGTCTCCTTGGTCCTTATGTTGTAGATCCTGTAGCCGCCCTTGTCCGGCTCGCTGCCCGCGAACGCCACGAGCGAGCCTACCGCCTCGCGGCCGCCGGTGTTAGATATATCCACGCACTCGATCGAGTCTATTGGACCGCGGACCTTGAGCATCCTGCCCAGGCGATCGAGGACCACGGCATCTGCCCTGCCCCCGCCGCTGGAGATAAGAACCTCGCGCGCGTTCGTGGCCGCGAGCGCAACGAGCCTTAGCATCTCGCCCCTGGATGGAACCGAGAGTTTGACCGCCGAACCGCACCGCTCGCGAAGGATCTCGCCTATGGCAGAGAGCCCCTCGGGCGCCGCCTGGAGAAAGAGCTTCTTGGGTATGTCGCCGCGTTCGACATAACGCTGGACGAGAAACTCCTCGAGGAGCGCCGAGTCATCGCCGAACTTGTCCGCAAAGTTGAAGGTCCTCGTGCCGATGAGCGCGCCGCCGCGAACCTGAAGCACGCATATCGCCACGTCTCCGGCCTGACGCGCGATTCCGATAGCATCGTGGTCGCCACCCTTGTAGCTCACCACGCCCTGGCGCTCCGATAATCCCTTGAGCATTGCGATGGCATTGCGCATACCGGCCGCGTCTTCGTAGCGCATATCCCTGGAGGCCTCCGCCATTCGATCCTCCAGTATCCGCATGAGTTCCTGACTGCGGCCTGAGAGAAAGAGGATCGCCTCCTCCACCTGCTTCGCATAGTCTTCGCGCGTCACCAGCGCCACGCACGGCGCGGTGCAACGTCCGATGTCGTGCTTGAGGCATGCGCGCACCCTGTTTGCGAACTCCCGGTCAGTGCAGGAGCGGACCCTGAAGAAGCGCGTGATCTGATCCACCGCCTCGCGCGCGGCGGCCGAGGAGTTGTACGGCCCAAAATAGAGGGCTTTGTCTTTCTTGGGCCTGCGCGTGAGCGAGATGCCGGGCGACGGGTGCCCCATTCCTAGCTGTATGGAGACATATGTCTTGTCGTCGCGGAGATCGATGTTGTAGCGCGGATGAAGGCGCTTGATGAGCGTGTTTTCCAACAGCAGGGCCTCGCGCTCCGTATCCGTGACAATGTATTCGATGTCCCTGGCGCGCTTTATGAGGAACTCGACCTGCTGACGCTTGTCCGCCGGCGCTTTAGTGGCGGATTCGTCCCTGCCGGTAGAAAAGTAGCTGCGCACGCGATCCCGCAGCCGCTTCGCCTTGCCGACATAGAGCACTTTGCCCGAGGCGTCTTTGAAGAGATAGACGCCGGGTTTGCGTGGAAAGGATTTAATTTTTATCTGAAGAGTCATCGTTCACAAGTCCCTCCCCCTTTGTAAGGGGGAGATGGAGGGGGTAGATCATGATCTACCTCCCCTTCCCCTCCTTACAAAGGAGGGGAAAATTGAAAAAGGCCGGGACTTTCGGTCCCGGCCTTCGAGTTACAAGTTACGAGTCACCTGCCTGCCGGCAGGCAGGCGAGTCACGGCCTTTAGAATATCGCCGAGGCCATGAGCGTACCGTTATGAATATGCCTGTTCTGCGTGCCCGTTACGTCGTCGAAGTCTGTGGTCAGCGTGTAAGCAGCCTGCAGCTTGAGGTTGTTATCAAAGATATAGTAGTTCACGCCGCCGCCGAACTGCCACGAGTTGTTGTCCGGGCCCTGTCTTATGATCTGGCCGGCCTGGCCCGCGATTTCAAACTTCTTGGGGAGGATGTAGTATCCTGCGGACGCATAGTAACCGATGTCAGTCAGATTAGGCCGAGCCCATACGGCGGTGCCGATGGAATCCATCTTCGTCTTGCGATAGTAGCCCTCGGTGTTGAACGCAAAGCCGCCCCAGCGCAACGCAACGCCAAGCGTGGACGTCCAGAGGTACTTGATCTGTGCGCCGGTGTTCGGGTCTGTGCGCTTGCCTTGATAATCGCTTCCCAGGCTCACGGTAAGCTTTGGGGTGGTCGAGCACTCAAAGTCCGTCATGCTGCCGGGCACGGGGTCGAGGATGTTGAAGCCCGTGCGGAAGCCGAACGACATCTTTTTATCCGGATTGACCTGATAGTTGCTCTCATTACCGTTCACTGCAGAGAGCGAGTAGAACCACTTCCAGTAACCTCCCGAGAAATTCACGCCCAGGCCGTCAGGCGCGCCGAAGCTGGGACGCAGGGGCGTGATATTCTGGAGGCCGTCGTCCTGCGTGTTGGTGATCGGAGGCTCCGGCAGGAGGTACCATGCCGAGCTCGTCTCCGTAATCATGTCCAGGGGCAGGCCGACCATGCCGACGGTTACGGTGAACGCAGGGATGATCTCGACTGCCGCCACGGCGTTGGCTATGTTGACGGTCTGGAAGTTGGAGCTTCCGGAGTTGGGGTTGACGACGTTACCTATCGCATGCTTGAGCGTGAAGCCCATGGAGACGATGTCGTGGAAGTTCGCCCTGACGCCGAGCTGCGCCCTTCTGATCTGCCAGGAAATCTGTGAAGGGGAGGTCTCCGACTTTTCAAAGAAGAGCTTTGTCTGGACGCGACCGTTCAGTTTGAGCTGGAAGGATTCGTCGTCGTTCTTTATGAAGAATCCCCCGTCATAGCCCACGTTCTCTGCAAAGGATGCAGCAGGAATCGCCACAACGAGGAAGAGTACCGCAAAGAGTATCCACAGCTTCTTCATATCCAGCTCCTTTCGATGCCAAATTTTTTCGAATTTTAAAGAATACATGCTGATATATCAAGGAATTATTTGCCCTCGGCCGCTGCCTCCACAAAAGAGAGCGATCCTTTATTATCGGCAAAGGTTGCAGTGCCGCCGGCAAGATCCGCCGCTGTAACCAGCTCAATGCCCGCAATGGTATTGGGAGCTGATTCCAGCGGCCACGGGCAGGATCGGCCGTCCGTGCGCTCGACCAGCCACAGGGATATCCGATCCCATCCAAAGAGTTCCTTCGTCCCTTCCATAGCGACCATTTGCGCCGAAAGCCCATCGTAGCTGCCCGCAGCGGCAATCCCTGAAAGTCCCTGCGCTGGGCCTGCGCAAGCCACTGGCAGCCCGCTATCCCCTGCCACCGCGTGCAGCTCTAAAGAAGCGTTCGATGTGGCGGCTGCCGTATGATTGAGCGCAACTACGGAGATGGCCGTGAGATCGGCCAGCCTGACAACGGACGAGCCGAAGAACTGCTCGTTCACGCGCTGGAACGTAAGGTAACCGGAGCCCTCGTCAAAGTCCACGCGTTCTCCGACCAGCTGGCCGATGGTCTTTGGCTCGGTCTGCCCTACGAGCTCCGGACCCGAATCTCCCTGCACATAGAGCCCGATGCGCACCTTCACATTGGCCAGCGATACGTCGGAGAGGTCGAAACACGAGAACGGAAGCCCAAGCGCCGAATAGAGGATACCGCCCGCTCGGATGGCGACCATGGATGCATCGTCGATCTGGCACTGGTAGGCGGTCTGGCCATCGTCCACGCGGTCCGCGAAGAGATAAAAACGGGGTACGACGCCCTTCGGCACATCGTATTCAAAATAGAGCTTGTCGATCGCAAGGACCATGACCCTCGAAGGGGCCATCGCGACGGCGCTCCCTGCGGCGAGCGCCGTCTCTCTGAGTACGGCCAGGGCCTTGCCGTTTCCGGCCCAGATCGGGACATTGAACATGGTGTCAAAGGCGAATTCAGCCGATTCGCCCACTACCGTGTCCTCGGCACCGATCGGGGCAGGGCAGCCCGCGCTGTCCTGCTCTACAAATATGAGCTTGAACCTGACCGCTGCGGAGGGGTGGTCCGTGGATACCTGCCTGAACGGGACCGAGAGGTGACCGTAATATACACCGGCGGAGGCGAAGTATGACATGCCATCGTCAGCAGTCGTGCAGGCAAGGTCCTTGCCCGTGGCAACATCCCTCAGATAGACGGAGAATTCACCCTGGCCCAGGTATTCATCCTCAACGCCGCCGTTGATAAAGAGCTGATCGAGGGAGAGACCCTCGGCCTGGCTCACATCGAGTATCGGTCCTTCCACGTCACTCGCCCCGCCACCCCCGCCTGAGCAGCCTGGGAAGATGATTGCGCATGCTATCAGTACTCCAAAGACGGATGCACGCTTCATACGGCCTCCAAAAATTTGAGGCATAATAGCACAAAGCCGATTAGAACAGAAGGAATGACTGGAGGTAAGTGGCTTGATCTACCTCCCCTTGCCCCTCCTTACAAAGGAGGGGATTATTCCCTCCCCTTTGCGACCGAGGCCGGGGACCCACCGAAGGTGGGTGGCCGAGGGAGTACCCGGAGGCGGGAGCCGGAGGGTGAAAGGGGAGGGTCAGGGAGGGGTAGATCAATGATTGTCTACCTCCTTACAAACCTATCTCATGCTTCTTGAGTTCTGCAATGCGATCCCGCAGCTCCGCAGCCCTCTCGAACTCCAGCTTTTTCGCGGCCGCGAGCATCTCGCGGGAGAGCCTGGCGATCATCCGGGGGATATCTTTGGGCTCAACATATTCCTCGTCGCGGCCGGGCGGAGTGACATAGTCTCGCTCGTAGATCGAGTGCATTACGTCGTTTATCTTCTTCTTCACAGTCTCGGGCGTAATGCCGTGCTTCTTGTTGTACTCCGCCTGCAGCTCTCTGCGCCTCAGGGTCTCTCCCATGGCGCGCTTCATGGAGTCGGTCTCCGCGTCCGCATAGAGGATCACCCGGCCGTTCACGTTGCGCGCAGCGCGGCCGAATGTCTGGATGAGCGAGCGCTCCGAGCGCAGGAATCCCTCCCTGTCCGCATCTAGTATAGCCACGAGCGATACTTCAGGAAGGTCCAGTCCCTCGCGCAGGAGGTTGATGCCGACCAGCACGTCGAACTCGCCGAGCCTGAGCGCGCGCAGTATCTCCATGCGCTCCATGGACTCGATGTCCGAATGCAGATAGCGCACGCGCACGCCTTGCTCGCGCATATAATCCGTCAGTTCCTCGGACATTCGCTTTGTGAGCGTGGTCACCAGCACGCGCTCGCCAGCCCCGACGCGCTTCTTTATCTCGGAGAGGAGGTCGTCCAACTGGCCGGCGGTCGGCCGAACCTCGGGCGCCGGGTCCATGAGCCCCGTGGGTCTCACGATCTGCTCCACGACCTTGCCGCCCGCCTTCTCGAGCTCGAATTTAGCCGGCGTGGCAGAGGCGTATACGACCTGTCCGACTATTTTTTCGAACTCGTCGAAGCGAAGCGGCCGGTTATCCATCGCCGAGGGGAGGCGGAAGCCGTATTCCACGAGCGTGTGCTTGCGCGCCTTGTCGCCGCTGTACATGCCGCCGATCTGCGGGACCGTGATGTGACTCTCGTCGATCACGAGCAAAAAATCGCGCGGGAAATACTCGATGAGCGTCGGCGGCGGATCTCCGGGCGCCCTGCCCGTGAGATGCCGCGAATAGTTCTCGATCCCCTTGCAGAAGCCCATCTCCTCCATCATCTCCAGGTCGAACATGGTTCGCTGCTCGATGCGCGCGCGCTCTAGAACTTTATTCTCGCGCTCATAGTGCTGCATGCGCTCCCGCAGCTCGTCGCGGATGGCGGTCATCGCGAGCTTCATCCGCTCTTCCGTCGTCACGTAATGGCTGCCGGGGAATATCGCCACCTCGCCCAGCTCTCCGGTCGGTTTTCCGGTAAGTGAGTCGATCTCCATGATGCGGGTGAGTTCATCGCCGAAGAACTCCAGCCGCACCGCCTTCGCGTCCTCATATGCGGGGATGATCTCGATCACGTCACCGCGAACGCGGAAGGTGCCGCGGTGGAAGTCGTAGTCGTTGCGCTGGTACTGGATATCGATGAGCCTTCTCAGCAGGCGCTGGCGGTCGATGGTCTCGCCCTTTGTCGTGCGAAGGAGCATGCCCTGATACGCCTCCGGGCTTCCGAGGCCGTAGATGCACGAGACGGAGGCCACGATGATCACGTCGCGGCGGGTGAGCAGCGAGTGCGTGGCCGAGTGGCGCAGCTTGTCTATCTGCTCGTTTATGTTCGAATCCTTCTCTATGTAGAGGTCCTGCGCAGGGAGATACGCCTCCGGCTGGTAGTAGTCATAGTAGCTCACGAAGTACTCGACCGCGTTATCCGGAAAGAGCTCCTTGAATTCGCCGAAGAGCTGTGCCGCGAGCGTCTTGTTGGGCGCGATGACGAGCGTGGGTTTGTTTGTGTTTGCAATGACGTTCGCTACGGTCAGCGTCTTGCCTGACCCCGTGACACCCAGCAGCACTTGATGCGGGTCGCCGCGCAGCACGCCCTCAGTCAGGCGCTCAATCGCCTGCGGCTGATCGCCTTTGGGAGTGAAGTCGGTGATGAGTTTGAATTGATTCACGGTCAATGCCTTGATCGCTTTTTCTTGCTCTTCTTCAGGATTTCAATATCCGCCTCATCCTGTTTTCTTCCGGATTTTTCTTTCATCCTGATCAAGGCATCAATACCTGCAAAATTGACAAGCTCACGCCCGTACCTCCCTCTCTTTCTTCCCCGCCAGATATCGTCGAAGTCCATTCCCTCAACCGACGTCAGAATATCGATGCGCACGGGCTCGAAGCCGAGCTGAATAACGCCGTCTTTCCGCAGAAAATCATCGGGACAAAGATTCAGGCTTTTGAAACCGAACTCTTCCAGCGCACCTATGATATGAATGGCGTTGTCTTCTTTCGGATCGACAATTACATCCAGGTCCTTTGTATAACGCGGTATCGCATGAAAACTTACAGCGAACGCTCCGATAATACAATAATGGACCCGATGCTTATTGAACAATCGCAACAACTCTTCGAAGTCCTTTTCGACCTTTTTCATGGCCCCCGTCTTTCTCGAATTTCCGATGTTGTTCCCGCAGATATTGCATAAGCGCGAGTCTCTCCGCGCTCGACATAGCGAGGTAGTAATCGATATCAAAATCGTGCGCCTCTTTGAACGAACGCGCCCGATTAATCCATATCCTTTTCATGGTGGAACCTTTCTCTTCATGGCGACAGACAACGTATTATTAGCCGATTTTTTCCGAGAAGTCGATATCCCACAAAATCAGCCGTGAGGCGCTCTATCGCCTCTGGCTGCTCGCATTGGGGCTTAAAATCAGTGACAAGTTTGAACCGGTTCACAAAGGGGATTGTATAGCGAATCGGCAGAATGATGCAATACGTGCAAAATACCTCGGCGGGCATTTGGACCACTGCGAAGCCTGTGATTTTGTCAGCTGCCGTTGCGCGGTCTTTTAAGGGAGGGTCAAAACCCCTTGGCCTCTAGTCCCGCTGCCTCGGCGGCGATACCTTGCCTCACGTCGTGGGTCAGAAAGAGGAGCGGTTTTTTGAGTTGCTGCATCGCCAGCAGCGCCGTAGCGATGTGGATGGCGTCCAACGTACCCACGATTGTGGGAAATGGCTCAGAGGCCCTGAGCAGGATGGGCGGTTGGATGGCAACGATGTTGATAGCCGCACTTGTGGCCGTGAGCAGGCGCACGCGCAACGCCACTTCCTTCTCAGGCCAGGTATTTTGGATACGCAGCCGATCTATCACTCGCAGCGACTCCACGTGCACGAGTTCGCTGGCGTAGAGTTTGGTGAATTTATCCAGACTTGGCCACGCGCCTCGCTCCCCCAAGATATGACGCAGGACAACGGATGTATCCAGAAACGCGATCGTCATGCCGTCTCCAGATCGTCACGCCGATCCTCTTTGAGGGCCTTGAGGGAATTCGTCCCGGCCGGCGCCGGCGGGATCTTGATCTTGCGAAGGGTGGCGGGCTCCCCCTTTGCCGCCTGGATCGAGAGCCGCTCCTCCTGTTCGCTGTATGGAATGACCCGTGCGATGGGGGTCTTGCGATCGAAGACCACGAGCTGTTCTCCATGCCGAATGCGGTCGAGATAGTGGCTGAGCCTGCTCTTGAACTCGGCGATCTTGATATGCGTCATGACCATATGAGACCATATATGGTCACTTAAGTCAATATCGTTTGCACAAAAATCCTCCCGACCATCGCGCTCATCCCGAATACCGCTTCATTGGGATTACGGGCAACGGGCGGGAGCCGTGCGTTCTTCGGTTCGCCGCCACCTTGTGCGGCAAACCAGGGCGATCGATCTGGACTCCCTTCAGGCACGCTCTTGGATTCCGTGAAATCCAAAAGTCCGGCCCGAAACTTTTTACTCCGCATCAGGGAGTGCTGGGGCAACGGCCGCGCACACCGGAACCCATCATCGCTGCCGCGGTTGCCAGGGATGCCGACGTCGCGATTGGCCGCGCGCGCGCCCCTCCGATTGTAGCAGAAGGAACCGCCGCTAAATTCTTCCAGCTGAGTGCTCTGATTCGTGAGAGGATTGTAAGGATCCTTTACCCCCATGCGAGCATAGAATTGAGCGTCATACGCATCCAAGGCGCTTTCCCACACATTGCCCAGCAAATTAAAAACACCAAAACGGTCTTTTCTCTGACCGGCATCCACGGGTTCTGTGGAACGAAAACCGTTATCCCAGAGCACCAATTGATGAGCGGGGATATCCGCCTCATCATATCGGGATGCAAAATGGAGTTGGGCCGCCGTCGGTAGATCGCCCCCCTCGGCTCGGCAAAAAGCGCGCTTTTCATCGAACATCAGTTCCACCACAGGATAATTGTCGCCTTTTTTGTTCTGGGGAAAATCCGGCATGCCTGGAGTGTTTTGAGTGATTTTAATTTCTTTGCATGAGTTCGTGGAAAAAATTTGCAGGGCCCGATTGAACAGGGCAGTCATCGTTTCGCCAGCCGTCCCCAGTAGAGACTGAGAAGAAGAACCTGAGGCGCAACCGGAGACCACCGCTTGCAACTGAGTCCCAGCGGTTCTTGCGAGAAACGCCCGATATTGGCCAACGCTTACTTCCGTTTGACCCAGTTGGAATCCCGTCATGGTGACAGTTTTCACGGGTTGTTCATCGGGATCACCATTCGCGGAACCCATTTGAAAAGTCCCTGCAGGGATCTCACAATACCCATTTGCGCATTTTTCTGGTCCGGCCATATATAGTTCTCCTTTCAGGAATTCCGTTGCTCTACTGCTTGTATCGGCTGTCCGCTGAAAAAGTTGCGCATTAAACGGCCAATAAGTAAAAAAAATTATATTATCGATATTATACTATTGGAGCTGGACTCAAAACCCCTCGGCCGGGAGCCCGGCTGCCACGGCGGCCAGGCCTTTGTCTCATGTTCTGTGTCAAAAGAGGATTAACAGCAGTCACATCAAGGCAAGAAACGCCTCGACGGATAGAGAAGCGCCTTCCAGAATGACGTCCATCGTTCCAGTGTCGAGTGAATGATGCAAGGGAACGACAATTTGAGCAAAGGGATTGTCTCGGCGCAAAATCACATGACTTCCCCTCTGACGGCGCACATAAAAACCGGCCTTCTTCAAGGCCCGGATGACTCTCTTGGCGGAAAGATTCCTAGGCAGCTTGCTCATGGGCCTTGATCCCAACTTTGATTATCTTCACGCCGACTTCAACTGGAACGGGCAGACCATCCTCGACAAGACACTCTATGTAGTCTTCCATGGCCCTCTGCAAATGAGAAAGAGCTGATTTTTCCGTGCGCCCCTGGGCAACACAACCTTTGAGCATGGGACAGAATGCGACGTAGCCAGACTCCCTTCCTTTTTCGACAATCACCGTATATTTCATTTCGACCTCCACAAACGCGTTTTCATCACTAACATACCCACACCAGCAAAACAATGACTTCAGCGCAGGCGCCACTCCGTGGTGCCGTCGGGGCGGTCCTTGATTTCGACGCCCAGGTCTGAAAGCTGCTTTCGCAACTCATCCGCGTGAGCGAAGTCGCGCGCCGCTCGCGCGGATTTGCGCTCGGAGATGAGCCATTCCACTTCCTTGGGATCCACGCCGGCGCGTGAATGCGCGCGCTCCTGCGTGCGGCGGCGGAACGCCATGGGGTCCGAGCCGAATGCGCCCAGGGCTTCATCCGCCACGTGCTGCAGGTGCATGAACTGGAGCACCGCCCAGCCCGCGAACGTAGAACTCTTTCCTTCGGCCGCATCCAGATAGCGGTTCGTGAGGCGCACGGCATCGAAGATCAATCCGATCGCGCGTGCGGTGTTGAAGTCGTCGTCCATGGACTCGTCAAAGCGCTGCTCGAAATTCATAAGCGCCTGTTTGAGCTCCCGCCCCTCATCGATGTCCGGCTCATCGGAGACCGCCTTGCCCGGATGGATCTCGTGCAGCCGCGCCACCGTATCATAGAACCGTGTGAGCGAGACCGTGGCCTCCTCCATCGCCTTCTCGGTGTAGTCGAGCGGCGAGCGGTAGTGCGAGGAGAGCAGGAAGAGTCGCACGGACTCCGGATCGTGGCGTGCTACCATTTCGCGAATGGATGTGATGTTGCCGAGCGACTTGCTCATCTTCTCTGCATTGATGTTTATGAAGCCGTTGTGCAGCCAATAGCGAACGAACTGTTTTTCATTCGCGCATTCCGCCTGGGCGATCTCGTTCTCGTGATGCGGAAAGATGAGATCGCGCCCTCCGCCGTGGATGTCGAACGGCTGGCCGAGATATTTCGTGCTCATCGCGGAGCATTCGATGTGCCAGCCGGGCCGGCCGGGGCCCCAGGGCGAATTCCACGTCGGCTCGCCGGGCTTAGCGGCCTTCCAGAGCGCGAAGTCGAGCGGGTCCTTTTTTGACTCGTCTACCTCGACCCGCGCGCCGCTCTCCAGCTCCTCGATGTTCTTTCCCGAGAGCTTTCCGTACTCCTTGAATTTCCGCACAGAGAAGAAAACCGTGCCGTTCACCTCGTAAGCGAATCCGCGCTCAATGAGCGCGCTGACCGTATCGATCATCTCCTTGATGTGCAGCGTGGCCTTAGGTGCGATTGTCGGCGGAAGCACGCTGAGCGAGGCCATGTCGAGCTCGTATTCCTTTATATATCGCTCCGAAATTTCTGTGCAGGAGGCATTCTCCTTTGCCGCGCGGTTTATGATCTTGTCGTCCACATCCGTGTAGTTGCGTACGTAGGTGACATCGAAGCCGCGTCGTTTGAGGTGTCGATAGACCACGTCGAAGACCACGGCCGCGCGCGCGTGACCCAGGTGACAGGTGTCGTATGCCGTGATCCCGCAGACGTACATGCCGACCTTGGGAGGGCTGAGCGGTACGAACTCCTCTTTTTTGCCTGTGAGTGTATTATAGACGAAGAGTGACATAGATGACGACCTCTCCCCCTCCTTTGTAAGGAGGGGATGGGAAGGTAGATCTGGATCTACCCCCTCCAGCTCCCCCTTACAAAGGGGGAGGGTTCAAGTGCCCCCCCCTTACAAAGGGGAGAGAATGGCTTCCACAAGTACAACCGCCTGCGCTGCAATTGCGTTCCCCTCTCCTACTGCATCGAGCCCCTCGTTCGTACGCGCCTTGACGCTCACCGCATCGAGCGGCAGGGACAATATTTCCGAGATCTTCTCGCGCATGGCATCCATGTGGGGGGCGAGCCTGGGTTTTTGCGCGATCACGTTCGCGTCCACGTTCGTGGGCCTGAATCCCTTATCCTTAATAAGGGTGACAACTCGCTCCAGGAGAACAGCGCTGTCCGCTCCTTCATGCGCGGGATCCGTGTCCGGAAAATGCCTGCCGATGTCCCCAAGCGCGCATGCCCCGAGCAGCGCATCCGCGATGGCGTGCAATAGCGCATCGCCGTCGGAGTGGCCGAGCAGGCCCCTGTCAAAGGGTATCACAATGCCGCCGAGGATGAGCTGCTTCCCTTCGACCAGGCTGTGGATATCGTAGCCGATTCCGATGCGGATAGTCATGTTTTACACCCCTCCCCTTTGTAAGGGGAGGATGGGAGGGGTAGATCCTGGTCTACCTCCCCTATCCCCTCCTTACAAAGGAGGGGAGTTGTTTGAGAATACCACTCCTTGAGAATTGCCTCGGCAACCACGATGTCCGCAGGTGTCGTGATCTTAATGTTGCGCGGATCCCCCTCGATGATCCTCACCGTATGCCCCAGGCGTTCCACGATGCTCGCCTCATCGGTGCCTGTGAAACCGTCTCGCATCGCGCGTTCCATTGCGACGATGAGTATCTCACGCCTGAAGCACTGCGGCGTCCGCGCGGCCCACAGTTCACTGCGATCGACGGTCTCAAGGATCGTCCCGCCGTTCCTTACCCGCTTCACCGTCTCATTCAATCGCGCGGCAATGATAGCAGCTCCATCGCCATATGCCATCTCCACTGCCGTATCGATCTGTGCTGCAGTCACGAACGGCCTCACCGCATCATGTACTGCGACCACATCGCAGCTGGTCGGCACAAGCGCGAGCCCGTTTGCCACGGACTGCTGCCGCACCGCCCCGCCGGCGGTAACGATCCAGTGAGCAGGATAGCCGAAGGGCATGAGTATGTCGTCACGGAAAGATTGCTCGCGTCCGGGTTCAACTACGATGATAGCGGATTCGATGGAGCGCGTATCGCGGAAGCGATCGAGGGTATGACAGACTATGGGCCTGCCCCCGATTTCAAGGTATTGCTTGGGGGTCGCCCCGCCCATCCTGCGGCCGATGCCGGCCCCTGCTATGATAGCCCATGCCTTCATGGAATGATGACCCCATAATCCAGAGAGCGCCGTCCAAGCAAGGGAAATAAAAGGCCCACCGTTTCCGGCGGGCCTTGATTTGTCACCCTCTCCCTTCCCTCTCCCATCAAGGGAGAGGGTAATACAACCTAGTTCGCAAATATCTCGTCGATCTCCTCTGCCACATCCTCTTCGGTGATATCCTGCGAGATGGCCAGCTCCTTTATGATGAGGGTGCGGGCCGTATCCAGCATCTTGCGCTCGCCAAACGAGAGTTCCTTTTCGTAGCGGAGCAGCATCAGGTCGCGCAGGACCTCGGCGATCTCGTAGATTGAACCGGTCTTGATTTTGTCCATATACTCGCGATATCGGCGGTTCCACGTCTGTTCGTTGATGGAGATGTCGCGCTCGCGAAGGATATCATAGACGATATCCACCTCGCTCTCGTTTATGACCTCGCGAAGCCCCACGCTGCGGACGTTGCCGGTGGGGACCATGATGGTCATGCCCGAGTCGATGATCTTGAGGATGTAGAACTTGTGCTTGTTGCCGGCAATCTCGCGCTCTTCAATGGAGTGGACCTTTCCCACGCCGTGCGCCGGATAGACCGCCACATCGCCTACCTTGAATTCGCGGTTCAATACCGAACGCCTCTCTGTCATGACCCCTCCCTTTGAGCCCCTGCAATGGCCTAGAGGCTGAACCCCTCAATTATTCAATATTTTCAGGTACTTAAAAACTTTCTTCCACAATGTGCTGTGATTGTATATCACAGCCCAAAGAACCCCGTCAACGTGCAACTTTTTGTTTTTTAAAATCTTTTTTTGATTCGTGACGTTGTCAATCCTCCCATGACCCTGCGCTTCTAGTTATCCACAGACGGGTCTGAAATATATGCATATTTCGTTTCTAAACCATGTCGCTTGACACCTTTTCAGCGATCGTCTATGTTGCGCCAGATTTTTGAAAACTCTTTAATTTCAAGCAAGTTAGTTGGGCAGGTAGCTCAGCCGGTAGAGCAGTAGACTGAAAATCTACGTGTCGGCGGTTCAACTCCGTCCCTGCCCACATGGCCAGAATCTTAAGATTCTGGCCTTTTTTTTGATTTACTAGCCCAATAATCTTCTTTTTTAGCTGATTTTATCCCTCAGATCAGCAAAAAGTGATCCTCCTTGCCACGGACCTTGGTCTGACGGGGAAGAAAGGCAGGCCCTAACCCTCCTTTCTCAATCCCGTGCGTGTCCGAACGAAATAAAAGGGAGCGAAGTCGATCGCTCCCCCAATCAATCCCTATGTGAATCTCCGATCCATCCACTTAGGTTATCGTCACTTAGTCAAATTTGTTGCGGGGTATTTGAGATAAAAGAAAACCCCCTGGTTTTCCAGGGGGTTTCGCAGATAATTCATCATTAATTATACTTGACCGAGCTCAGCTCAGGATACCAAACTTTTCCGCCATCTTTACCATCGCAATGGCCGCGTTATTCTCGATCTGGTGGCAATATTGGGACGAATCGATGCGAGCCCAGAATGCCTCGTCGCTCACGCCTGCCACATCGAAGTCCACGGAACCGTAGGCGATTTTGCAATTGACCTTGCGGATTATCTGATTCACCTCCAGTTTTTCATCCCTGGTAAGCAACGCACGGTACTTGTAATGGCTCACTATAGGAGCCTCGTTCTCGATGAGTGTCTCGAACAACTTCACGACATCACCTTCCTTACATTTCTTTGTGGCAATATGAAGGAGGTTGCAATTGATATCCGACGGCGCGCAGCTCTTTAGAAACTGTCCCAGCCTTCCGATAAACGATGCATCAGGGGCACGATTGCCGAACCTTGAAGAACCGACGATACCGTTGTTCGCGCTCGTCAGATCCTTATAAGGCTTGTTTTCATCGACCGCGATTCCCTTTTTTGAAGCTGCCGCATCGCCCGAACGGGTGACGGCCTCGCCCTTAAAGAACTCTCTAAACAGGACCGCGGCCGCCTTCACTGCTGGATCGATTGTCTTTGATACGCTTACCTGGTTTCCGCCACCCCTCATATTATCCTCCTTTGTCGACCCTACGCACCTCATATATGCAATCTCCTTGCCAAGAGTTCTGGTTTCTAACATATTGATATTACTAATTAATACAGAAACAGCGGGGGCGTAAGACGGTCCTTGGCACCCCAATAATGCGTTTTCGGGGCATATAGCCCCCACCTGTCCTTGCCTTATCGAAAGAGGTCCAGTACTGAGGCGGGCCTATGGGATATGAGCGAAAGGACCACTTTTACAAACGCGCCAAGCGCGAGGGCAAGGCGTCGCGCGCCGTGTACAAGCTCGCTGAACTTCAGAAGCGGTTCAGGCTCGTGCGGCCTGGCGATGTGGCGATCGATCTCGGCTGCGCGCCGGGCGGGTGGATGCAGGAGCTTGCGGGGATGGTCGGCCCGAAGGGAAAAGTTGTTGGCATCGATCTCCTGCCGATCAAGATCTCGCTCCCTCCCAATTGCCATTTCATCAAGGGCGATGTCGAAGAACAGTCGTCTATAGACGAGATCCAGAGACTCGCCGGCGGGAGGGCGGACGCGCTGCTCTCGGACATGTCGCCCAACCTCTCCGGGATCGCATTTGCAGACGCGTATCGCTCCTATGAGCTATGCATGCGCGCGCTTGCGCTCTGCGATCTGTTGCTGAAGGCGGGCGGCAATTTTGTAGTGAAGATCTTCCCTGGCGAGGAGTTCGCGGGCTTTATCTCAGAGCTGAAAAAGCGGTTTGACAAGGTGGGGACCGTGATACCGGAGGCAACTCGCAAGACCTCTTCAGAGCGCTATGTGGTCGCGAACGGATTCAGAAAGAAAAATTAAAAGCCCGCGACACCTAAAGGCATCGCGGGCTCATAAATGGGGAAAGGAGATGGGGGATTGAGGTGACGGAGGCTTTCTCCTTCCCCCTGCCTCCGTCAAATCCTTGGATTCGATCGTTGACAGAGCGGAATTGCTCCCCTAGCTTCTATTTTCCTTATCGGCTGAACTCCAAACTTGTTGCGCACTTTTTTATGAAAAAGATCGCCTCAAAGCTGAAACAGATAATTCCCTGGGCCGTCGCGGCCGGAATTTTTGTCTATCTCTTCAGAATCTATCCCCCCTCGGAGGTCTGGCGCGCCCTTAAATTCGTTAATTTACCAGTGTTTATAGCGTTTGCCGTGGGCTACTTCGTATTCATCTACATCGTGGACAGCTGGGTTACCCAGCGCGTCATCACGAAGTTCGCCTGTCCGGTCAAATTTCGAGATATCTTTGCCGCGCGCGGGGTCACTTACCTCATAATGGTGCTGAACTATCCGGCGAGCCAGGCGGGATTTGCGTACTATCTCAAGCGCCGTTACGGCATCCCGATCTTCCAGGCGCTGGGAATCTTTCTCTTCATCGTATCCATCGATCTCATCTGGATTACCAACCTCGCATTTGCCGGGTCCTTTTTCCAAGATTACGCGATCGGCGGAATCGCCCTCAACCGCACCGTGCAGATAACGGCAGCGATCGTCTACGGCGTTGCGCTTATCTGGCTGGCGTTCTGGAGGCGATGGCCGGAGAAGCTTATCGGGAGGCACATCAATGTGCCTTTCATCGAAAAGCTTCGGAAGCGAAAAGTCTTTCACATCTTCGATCGTGCGCACGTGTCGGATTATCTGCGCGTCGCGATCATGCGCATACCGATCCACTTCACGATCATAATCTCGATGTACGTGGTGCTGAAGACGTTTGGAACCAACATCCCGTTCACAAAGATACTGAGCAACATTCCGCTGGTCTTCTTCATAGGCACGCTGCCTATAACGCCGGGCGGCCTCGGCACGACAAACGCGGCCACGGTCGAGCTGCTCTCCCCTTATCTCTCCGGCCCCATGATATCTTCCGGCGCCATCGATCCCAGGGGACTGCTTTTCACCGCCACGCTGCTCTGGATGTTCGCCAACTACCTCATGAAAGTCCTGACCGGGACGACGATGCTGCGCCGCGTCTCCAGCGATCTCTTCAAACCCACGGACGACGTCTCCGAGGAAAAGGCCGAGCACGAAGCTGCGCACATGGGCGGGAACATCTGATCTATCCCCATTCTGGGGCAAAAATACCCCGTTTTCGACCCCTTCGTTGGCTCCCAAAAAACCAGGGCCTCAGAACTATTTATAAAATCCGGGGTTATTCACTCGCTCAAGAAGGCGAAGCGCAGGCATTCTGGCACAGATATTGCTCATCTATATGCTTGGTGAAGAATATGAATGAAGGACTCATTATCCACGGGGCGCGTCTGAGAGAGATCATCAGGGATGATCTTCAGCGGGCGCTCTCACTCGAGAAGATCGAGGCGAGCGAGCATGCAGAGTTCTACCTCGTCAACCTGCTCAACGACTATCACATGGCCGGCCGGCTGCCTGGCATCGACGAAGAAGAGCGACCTCTGGGCGTGCGCTTCATGGAGGCGATGTCCATGGACGGTTCGTCAAAGGCCAGGTCGCTCAAGCAGATAGGCGACGGCACGCTGCTTGCGCTCGGCCTGTTCGCAGAAAACTTGCGCCGCAGCATCGTCAGCACGTCATACTACGTGACGATCGGCGGCTCGGCATATGAAACGCTATCCGGCGTGCTGGTCTGCGATCCGCTCTTTGCCGAGGTCTACGCAGAGCTGGCTTCCAAGTTCGCCTCGCTCGTGGACGCACTGGGCAGGATTTCGCCATGCAACCGCGCATCGTCCAACACCGAGCTTCTCTCGATCTATCGCCGGTGGCGCGAGAGCGGCGACGAGCGGCTCGGCCAGATACTCGAACAGGAAGGGCTCCTATCAAGGGAGAACTGACTCGACGGGCGGGACATCATGAAGATCAGCGATATCTACAGATCTCTCTGCGGGCTCTACGGGATACGCGACGCGCTCGACATCGAACACTTTCTCATAATGGTGATACGGGAACCGGCGGGCGTTAAGGTCCGCAGCAGGCTCTCCTGCCGCGAGATGCTCCTGGTCAGCCAATCTGCCGATTCGGTTGAGCTGGGGCTATTCATAGCCCCCGAAATCGTCGCGGCACTGGAGAGCATGGAGCCGCTGGACTGCCTCGAGGAATTTGCGTGCGCTGCGGAGGGTGCTAGCCACTTCCTCTACGTGGCCGATCGGGCAGCCAGGGGTGTTGCCGTCTCCCAGCTGGAGCTCGAGCTGCAGGCCGAGGTGGATAAGTTCCTGCTCATACACCTGCTGGCCGCGAAGCGCGACGGCACGGTGGGCCCGATGCTCTTCGAGAAGCAGTTTCAGCTCCACAGCTTTGACCCCTCGCTCGATTCCGAGGAGCTTTGCCGCTACGAGGCGGCAAGCCAGTTCGCCGCGAAGTTCTGTTCCCGCCTCCTGACGAGATACTTCAATCCCCTCAAACTCTCGGAACTCTTCCCCGCGGTGCGCGACTTCTTCGGCCGCGACCTAGCCGGCAAGCTCTCCTTGCTCATCCCATAACGCCAGGCTTCATAACCCTTGCGCGGCGGCCGTGTTTAATCTAAAAAGCCTGCGCAATGCGCATACTCAAGGCAATAGCGCTTATCTCTCTGTTTCTAGCCGCATCCTGCGGCAGCGGCGACGGCTTCCAGCCGGACGTACCCACCGACGCGCCTCCGATCATCTCGCGGGTGGACCCCAACGCGGGCTCCCCGGGGGACAACATAACCATATTCGGCCTGGGCTTTACGATATCTTATCCCGAGAACATCGTGGTGATAGGCGGGGCCGCTACCACAGCTACCTCCTATCGATTGCTTGACAATCCGACCGCGAGCGAGGTCGAGGCCATCACCGTGACGGTGCCGACGGGCGCACAGTTGGGCGAAGGCCCGGTCTATGTGCAGGTGCACGGAAATTCCAGCAACTCGGACGTAAGCTTCACAGTGAATCCATGAGGATATGAAAGAGATACTCGAAAAGCTTCTCAGGGAAGAGCTCGGCGCCGACGCGACGCTTTCGGAGATCGTGAAGCTGCACGGCGACGCATCCTACCGCACATACTATCGCGCCATCCTCTCGGACGGCAGCTCCCTCATCGTCATGCAGATGCCGGAGGGCAAATCCTCTGTCTCCGAGGAGATCACGAATTTCAACGGGACCCACAAGGAGCTGCCGTTCGTGAATGTGGCTCGATATCTCTCCGGGCTGGGGCTCCCCGTGCCGACTATACGCTGCTACAGCGAGACGCATCACCTGATGCTCCTCGAAGATCTGGGCGACGGGCTGATGGCCAGGGCCGTAGAGAATGCCTCCGAGGCAGAACGCCGGTCGTGGTATGAGAAGGCGATAGATCTGCTGGCACTCATGCAGCAGCGAACTCGCGACTGCGATTCTCTCGCATGCGTGGCTTGCGCCCGCTCGTTCGATGCGCATCTCCTCAACTGGGAGTTCGACCACTTCAGGGAATATTGTGTAGAGGCCAGGGCGGGCAAGGCCATGGATGAGGAGGACCGCCGCATCTTCAAGGAGGAGACCCGCTCTATCTCTGCCGAGATCGAGCGCATGCCCTACGGTTTTACGCACCGGGACTTCCAGAGCAGAAACCTCATAATCAAGAACGGCTCGCTGTACATGATCGACTTCCAGGACGCGCTCAAGGGTCCATTCGTGTACGACCTCGTGGCGCTCACGCGCGACTCATACGTGAAGCTGGCCGATGAGACCGTGGATTCTCTCATTTCATATTACGCCTCCAAGGCCGGCAGGGGGGCTTCGGACGTTCGCGGCAATTACGATCTCGTCACCGTGCAGAGAAAGCTCAAGGATGCCGGGCGTTTTGTCTTCATCGATCGCGTGAAGAAGAATCCCAATTTTTTGAAATACATCCCGACCTCGCTCGGCTATGCGCGCGCAGCTCTCGAGAGACTGCCCGCTCATCGCCGCCTCCATGCTTTGATAGAAAGATATCTCCCGGAGTGGCGATGACGCCTGGAATCGACAGCGCGATGCTGCTCGCCGCAGGCCTGGGCACGAGGCTGAGGCCTCTCACGCTCACGACGCCAAAGCCGCTCCTGCCGCTGGACGGCGTCACCCTCATCGACCATCAGCTTAATTACCTTGCGCACAGCGGCATCAGGCGCGTGGCTATCAATCTCCATCATCTTAGTCGCATGATCCGTGATCACGTGGGAGACGGAGGCAGATACGGGCTTGAAATATTTTTCTCGGAAGAGCCGATCATCCTCGACACCGGCGGCGGGATCAGAAAGGCGGCGGCGTTCTTCGGAGGTAGACCGTTTCTGGCGCTCAACTCGGATGCGCTCATCGACGCCGACATAAGCGAAGTGATCGCGCATCATCTGCGCTCAAGCGCCGCAGCGACCATGGTGGTGAAGAAGCTGGCCGACGGCTACGCTTACACACCGGTGGCGGTGGACGAATCCCTGCATGTCACCGGTTTCGGTAGAGGCAGGCACTTCTACACGGGCCTCCAAGTGCTCAGCGAAGAGGTGCTCCGCCTCATGCCGCCCTCTGGCCAGCCTTCTTGCCTCATCAATGACGGATACGTGAAGCTCTTGTCCGCAGGCGGGACGATAAGCGCTTACGAGCACGAGGGATACTTCAACGACCTGGGCACTTTCGAGCGATATGAACAAGCGAAGAGAGACATCGCACTCGGGACCTTCAGGCTGTGGAGCGAACCGCCGCCACCTACGAAATTATGCAGCTGAGCAGAGGGCCCGTGCTCACCTCTATGCGCGTGGCAGGTTCTTCAGCGAAGTCGCCGTCGATCGTGTATTCCATCGGCTTGTCGAACTCGAGCACGAGACTCTTACACATCTCGTCGACGTAGTGCTCTGATCGCGACGGGAGCGCGAAGAACGCCTTGGGGAATGTGGAGAGGAGCTGCTTGCCGGTGGCTGAAATGGCCACCGCCTGGAATTTTCCTGCCTCGGATGTCGCGCGATAAAGCGGCCTGAAATTGAAACCCAGAGTGGTCATCGTGCCTACGAAGATCATCATCGAGTTCTTGAAAGGCTGCACCTTGCCGTCGATCGTGATCCTGCAGTCGAAGCGCTCGGCGAGGCGCTGCGCAAACCTGCCGTTCACGGCAGCTGAGAACATGGCTCGCGACAGCAGCCATGCGCCGCGCGCGGGCGAGGGGCCGCCCTCCACGTTCTGATACACGTCGATGAACCTGCTTATCAGCCCGAGCCCCAACAGGAACCCGTACGCGCCGTTGACGCGCACCATGTTGAGCTGCACCTCCCTGAACGGGATGTTCTCATGGTATTTCAGTATCAGGTTTGAAAGTATTTTCTCCGGCGCGCCCTTGATGCGCAGCTGGTTGGCGAGGTTGTTCATCGTGCCGCCGCGCAGCAGCGCGATCTTGGGCAGCGGCGTTTCGCCGTAGACTTCAAGGAAGACCGAGAGCGTGCGGTGGTTCGTGCCATCGCCGCCGGAGATGCCCAGGACATCTATGTTGCGCTCCTTGAATTCGTGCGCAAGGTCGCGCACCTCATCCAGCGTCTCGGTGGAGTGGCAGGAGCCCTTATCGCCCACGATGAAGCCGAGCTCCTTGATGCGCTCCGGGTTGCTCCTGTTGGAGCGTGAATACGGATTGAGTATGATCCCTATGCCAGCCATCTTAGCCCTCGCTCCCCGGCGTGTTTGTACCCGCTGTGGCCTTGTCCCTGTTTTTCCTATGGCGCCTTCCGCCCCTTCGTCCGCGGCGACGGCGCTTCTTGTGAAGCTCCGATGCCGGCACTGTCTCGGCATCGGGGTCCACATGCCCGGGCGCATGGCTCGCGAGCGCCGCGTTCGCAGGCTGCGCGGCCGGTTTTGCCGCATGGTGTCTGCCAGCATGATGCGCCGCGGGCTTCTCGGCATGATGTGCGGGCGCGTGACGGACCTCATGCCCGACCTTGTGCCCGACCTTGAGCAGAGCCTCGGCCTGCTTTTCCTTTATGTGGTGCCGCTTCATGTATTCGTGGACTATGAAGCATGCGACCTGCGAGGGCTTTGTCCCCGGGCCGAAACCCGCATCGAAGCCCAGCTTGAGCGCTTGCGCATGATCGAGCCGCGGTCCGCCTATGATCGTTATCATCTCCTTGTGCAGCTGCTTGTCCTTCTTCGCCAGCTCATGGAACTCCTTCAGATTCTTTATGTGCGAGTCGCGCTGGGTGACCACCTGCGAGATGAGAATCGCATCCGCCTTGAGTTCCACGGCCTTGTCGATGAGCTGCTGGTTCGTCATCTGGCTGCGCAGATTGATCGCCTTGAAGTGCGGGTAGCGCTCAAGCCCGTAGTCGCCGCCAAAGCCCTTCATGTTCATGATGGCATCAATTCCCACGGTGTGAGCGTCAGCGCCGGTGGCGGCGCCGATCACCACGATCGGCTTCTCGAGATTCCTCGCCATGTAATCCTTCAGCGCGGAATAATCCATCTGGGGAATCTCGACCTTCGGGACATGGATCCTGGCGAAATCGATCGTGTGAGAAGCAACTCCATAGGCAACGAAGTAGGAAAAGCCCTCCCCCATCGCCTCCATCGTGGCGACGGCGACCTTTGTGAGGCCCAGCCCCTCCGCATAGCGCCGCGCCGCCTCCTTGGCCTCCGGCGAAGCGGAGACCGGGAGGGTAAATGAAAGCTGGATGACGCCGTCGTCCAGCCTGTCGCCGTACGCCTTTATCTTTTTCGGATTAACCTTGAGCATCGAACTTCAGTGATCCGTGACCAGTGACCAGTGATCAGAAAATCTTGTTGTAATCGAGATTTTACTGATCACCGATCACTGATCACCGGTCACGCCTTTAGCAGGTCGAGCACCGGATTGAAGTAATCGCGATCCTTCTGGAACACGCCTTCAAGCCCCTTGCCGCCGTCCTCGGCCCGCTCGATCTCCGCGAACATTCCCATGCTGATCGCCTTCATGAGGCCCGTCGTCTCGATCTTGCGCAGGTATTTGTGCGCGTTCTCCAGCACCGTGTGAGCGCGGCGCGCGATCTTGCCGTTAGGGTTGAACGTGATCTCGTCGCCGATATGGCGGAGGCTCTGAAAGACGTAGTTGGCGTTCTTGAGCGCCCAGTAGCGGTCCTGGAGATGCGGGTTGTGCATCGCCTCGGTTGGTATGCCGAGCAGCTGTATCGACTGCTCGGTGATGATGCCGCAGACATTGAACATGGCATCCATTACGTTGCCGTGCATGATGTCGCCGGTCATAAACTTGGTGGGCGGCATGAATTTTATCGGCGCGCGCGGGAATATCTCGCGGATCATCTGCGCCTGGGCGAGCTCGTAGAGAAACCCATCCTCGATCGAGGGGTCGATCTCGAAAGCGTGGCCCAGTCCCATCTGCTCAGAGGGCAGGCCGGCGTTCAAAGCGAACTGCTCGTTTATGAACTGGCTGGTGAGCACGTGATGCGCGTTGCGATAGGCGTCCGTCGTGGTGAGGTAGTTGTCCTCGCCGGTATTGATTATGATGCCGGAACGCGCACAGATGAGCCTCGAGAAATACTGGTCCACGAAGGTGCGCTTCATATTGATGTCGCGGAAGAGTATGCCGTACATCGAGTCGTTCAGCAGCACGTCCATACGCTCGAACGCCCCGATGGCCGCGATCTCGGACATGCACAGACCGGAGGAGTAGTTGACCAGCCGTATGTGTCGGCCGACCTTCTGCCCGGCCTCGTCCAGCGCATCGCGCATGACCCGGAAGTTGGCCTGCGTCGCCAGCGTACCGCCGAACCCCTCGGTCGTGATGCCGTCCGGCACATAATCGAGCAGCGACTGCGCCGTAGTGCGTATGACCGCTATTATGTCCGCGCCGGTGGTGACTGCGGAGACCGCCTGCGCGCAGTCGTCGTAGATGTTGCCGGTCGCGACTATCAGGTATTTCCATGGCTGAGGGCCGAGCCCCAGCCTTCCCATGGAACCCTCGCGTTTGCGCCTTGCATCGTCCAGGCGCTTGATGCCCTGCTCCGCAAGCTCCACGGCCGCCTGGCGCGCCTGGTCCTCCGGCACATTCGGGATATCCTCGAGGCGAAGCTCGTCGGCGGCCAGCTTCTTGGCCAAGGCCTTGGCGCTCTGCTTGGTGTGCACCAGCGCCCTCCCGAACCAGTAAGATATCCCCTTGCGCAGCCGGTCGCGCTCCATCCGGTCCACGATAAGGTTCACGTACGGCATCTCCATGTGCGCTTCCTCGACTCCTAAGATGCGCAGCACGGAACGCTCGATCGAGGTGGTAGAGTGCCGATCTATGTACTTCTGCACCGGAGAGACGATGCGAGCAGCGATGTTCCGACACTGATCGATCTTGTCCCTGTCGAGATTTAATTTTCGATATGCCATTTGTCTCCAAGTTCCTCCCCTTTAGGGGAGGCCACTTGCACCCTCCCCCTTTGTAAGGGGGAGTTGGAGGGGGTAGATCTGGATCTACCTCCCCCGTCCCTCCCCGCCTGCCGGCCGGCGGGCAGGCTTACAAAGGAGGGGCGTTACACCTGCGGTTTCAAAGTTACCCGTTTTCCATCCACCAGATCAAAGAATGCCGTGTTCTTGGGCTCCTCGGGAGCGAGCGTCTTTGCGATCTCATCTGCGGTCGAGCACGAGCTCTCGCGCTCCCGCGGGTTCGTGTAGCTGCTCATCAGCCCACGATAGTTCCGGACCACCGCGCGATCGTCGGTCAGCGTGAGCAGGTAGTTCGGCATCACAGGGATCTTGCCCCCGCCGCCGGGGGCGTCGATGACAAACGTCGGCAGGGCGAGCCCCGAGGTGTGGCCGCGGAGATATTCCATGATCTCGAAGCCCTTGGAAACGGAGGTGCGGAAGTGCTCGATCCCCTCGGCCAGATCGCACTGATATATGTAGTAGGGCTTCACCCTGATCTTTAAAAGCTCGTGCAAAAGCTTCTTCATGATTCGCGGGTCTGAGTTGACCTTTCGCAGGAGAACCGACTGGTTGTGTATCGGCATGCCGGCGTCGGCGATCTTCGCGCACGCTGCCGCGGCCTGTGGCGTCACCTCGTAAGGGTGCGCGAAGTGAGTCATGAAGTAGATCGGCTGATACTTCTTGAGCATGTTCACGATCTCATCCGTAACCCCCATCGGCAGCACGGCCGGGAATCGGCTCGCGACGCGGATGATCTCCACGTGTTTCATGGCGCGCAGCTTCTTTATGATCCGCTCGAGAATCTCCTTCGGAAGCATCAGCGCATCGCCGCCGGAGAGTATCACGTCGCGCACCTCCGGGTGTTTTGAGATGTATTCGATGCCTTCTTCATGCCCTGCCGTCAGCTGCGACGTAGACCTGTCGATCACCAGCCTCCGCCGCGTGCAGAATCGGCAGTACATGGAACAGACCTCCGACACCAGGAACAGCACGCGGTCGGGGTAGCGATGCACGAGCCCGGGCACGGGGGAGTCCGCATCCTCGGAAAGGGGGTCAGTCAGGTCGCCGAGCCCCGGCTCCAGCTCGCAGATCGTGGGCATGCACTGCATGCGTATGGGGCATTCGGGGTTATTATCGTCGATGAGGGAGAGAAAATAGGGCGTCGCGCTGAACCTGGAATGCTTGAGCGCCTCCTCCACATCCGCCTTCTCCCTGGAGGTGAGCTTGATGACGCGATCGAGCCCCGCGGCGTCGCGCACCAAGTTCTTGAGCTGCCAGCACGGATCGTTCCACTCCTCTACGCTTACATTCTTCCAGATGTCGAAGCGCTGATAATATTTGGGGTCATTTGTATTGATCATGAGTTCACCACGCTGTGCGTTCGTCCGTTGGCGCGATCGTGCGAGGGCACTAACGCACGGGCGTACCGAATTTTGTATCAAACCACCGTTTCACCGCCGAATTCTTGCGGTACAAGGCCAGGGTGAACTCGGCGTGGTCTGGCGCGTAGCCGTTGCCGATGATCATCGTAACATCCATGCCCACGCCCTCCGCTCCGAGCGCGGCCTTCTGAAAATTCGTGGCCATGTTGAAAAAATAGACCTTGCCGCCCTGCCTGCACGCGAGCACCGAGGCCAGCTCCGTGCCCTCCACGTTGGCGGTGTTGATCACCAGGTCGCACATCTTCCCATCCGTCACCTTTGCGATCTTGTCCATCGTCTCCGCCGGCCGCAGGGCATTCGCCACAAAGCACTCGTCCGCGAGGCCCAGGCCCCTGAACGTCTCCACGCTCGACTCGCGCGTAGCTGACGCGATGATCCTGCAGTCTTTGCCCAACTTCTCGCGTATCGCCGCGGCGCAGAGGATGCCGGACTTGCCGGCGCCGATGATGTAGACGGTATCGCCCTTCTTTGCGAGCCTGTCCGCCTGGGGCGGTGCGCCCGCAACGTCCAGGAGCGCCAGGCAGACGTTCAGATCCATGTCCGCCGGGATCTTCGCGAGCACGCCGGAGTCAAAGAGGATGGCCTTGCCGTCGATGTCTATCTGCTCTGAGTCGCGAACTTCCTTTATCCTGTTGATGATGAGCGGTGTGAGAGTAAGCGAAACGAGCGTGCATATCTTGTCGCCCTTCTTCACCTTTGATGGATTGGAATAGTTGGGACCGAAATCCTCGACAGTACCCAGGAGCATGCCGCCCGAGCCCGTGACCGGGTTCTGCTGTTTGCCCATCTTCTCCACATTGGCCTGCACCTGTTTGGCCACGCCTTCGGGCTTGTCGCCCGCGGCCTCCTTCATCTGGCGGAACGAGGCGGAATCGATGTTCAGCGTCGTGACATCTATGAGAATTTCGTTGTCATAGATAGGGAGCGAGTTGTTGAGCTTTGTGGCTGCCTGAGGGAGCGCACCATTGGGTAGAATAACGCGATGACGGCCCAGCCGGTCGCCGCCTTTGCGATAGTCTGACACAGAAGACCTCTTTTTGTTTCAATGGGTTTCGTCAGTTTGGCGGACTTTTAAATCACAAAGCGAAGACGCAAAGCAAGGGGATTCGGCACAGCAGCGCCTGATTGGCAACCAGCTTTTAAATAAGGTTTAATTGAGGCGGCGCCTTAGCGGCATTACGCCGATCAGCCGAAGGGATGAGCCGGCCGTCGGAGGCGATGCGCTGTCCGCAGCGGGCGCATGCGCTCGACCCGTCGAGACGTTTCTTCATGCGCTTTGACCTGCACCTGGGGCAACGCGGATCCGGCTTCGTGCGTTCGATCGGCAAGGGCATGGTGGCGCTCTCTATTTCAAGCCGGTCAATTCGACAAGGAGAAATTATCGCCTCATATTATCCAATGCCATGCCGAAACGGAGTTCAGAGCCCGTACCGAGGCTTCATTTGACACTACCCGATCGATAATATACCGGCTTCGACCATGAAGCTTCTCCTCATCGTCCCCTGCAAGGCGCGCGACGAACGCGAATTCTTCGACTTCCGCTTTGTGGCCAGGTTCATCGGCATGAAACGCGGGTTCTGGGGCATGCCGCTGGCTGTCCCTACCGTGGCCGCGCTCACGCCACAAGGCATCGATATCCGCATCGTCGACGAGAACATCGAAGAAGTACCCTTTGACGAAGACTGCGACCTGGTCGGAGTCACGGTGATGACGCTGCAGGCCACGCGCGCCTATGAGATCGCCGACGAATTCCGGCGCCGCGGCCGCAAGGTCGTGCTCGGCGGCGTGCACGTCTCGATGCTCCCGGACGAGGCCGCAAGACACGCGGACAGCGTCTTCGTCGGAGAGGCGGAGGGCCGCTGGCATGAGGTGATAGATGATTTTAAAAGGGGGGCGCTCAAGCCGATCTACGTGCCTGCTTCGCCAGACAAACCGGACCTTTCCATCTCACCTCTCCCGCGCCGCAACCTGCTGAAAAACGAATATTACGTAGCGAATCTCATGCAGACGTCGCGAGGCTGCCCGTTCGATTGCGATTTCTGCTCTGTGCAGGATTTCCTGGGCTCCAGGATGCGCTACAAGTCGCCTTCTCAAGTTCGCGGCGAGATCCAGGACATATATCATCACGCTGTACACGACAATTATATCAAGCAGCTCTTCGTCACGGACGACAACCTCGTGGGGAATCGCAGCCGCGTCATGGAGCTCCTCACGGAAGCGTTTATCCCGATGAACCGCGAATACGACATCAAGGGCTGGACGTGCCAGTGCTCGGTCAACGTCGGGCGCGATCACGAGATGCTCGGGCTCATGAAGGAGGCAGGGTGCCAGCACATCTTCATAGGTTTTGAGAGCCTCTCTCCCGAGAGCTTGAAGTGCCTTTCAAAGGGCATCAACAAGGTCGAACAGTACGGCGAGGCCATCAGGACTATCCGCAGCTTCGGCATAGACGTGATCGGATCGTTCATACTGGGCAACGATGCGGACGATACATCCTCCTTTCCCAAGCTCGTGGAGTTCATCCACGAGAACGCGTTGCTGGACAATCTGATCAACATACTCGTGCCGTTCCCCGGCACCAAGCTCTTCGCACGCATGAAGGCGGAGGGCAGGATTCTCCATTACGACTGGTCGAAGTTCGATCTGGGGCATGTGGTTTTCAGGCCAAGGCGAATGAGCGTGCGCGAGCTGGAGGAGGGTTACATCCGGGTGCATGAAGAGGTCTACAAGCTCTCCAATCTCTATCCCAAGCTGCGATATCACATCTGGAAACCGGGCCGCAACCGCATGAGCGCTGCGCTGAAGTTGAAATTCACCGCAAGGATGCTGAGCCTTCTCTCCGCAAGCAACTGGGACCGCAATCGCTTCATCTTCCGCACCATCCCGGATGTCTTCAATCCCCGGCTCGACATGCAGCTCTCGAATGTGGTGAACTGCATGGACCATCAGGACTTCGCCAGGAAGCTGCGCGCGCGCCGCGACAGAATGCATTTGCTGCCTGAGTAGTACGAAAAAACCCCGGCGAGTCTCCTCGCCGGGGTTTTCATTTCATCTTTCAGAGATAACTAGCCGCCCTTCATGCTCAGGCGATTGCGCTTCACATATGCCCAGAGCTTCTTCGTCATCTGCGACGGCGGGATCGGGGTGCGGCCGAGGACTTCTTCCAGCGTATCGTTGCAGCCATGGAAGTTGACCGTGTAACCGCCGAATGCCTTCTTGCCACCCTTCTTCTTCTTCGCTACCTTCTTCTTCGCTGTTGCTTTCTTCCTCTTCACCATAACCCCTCCTGGATTGGGCGCGCAGCTCGCAAAGAGCGCAGCGCAGATTGATCTAAACCTCTAACCTCCCCTCTATAGCAAATACTAACCGTAAATAAAAGAAAAAAAGGCACCTCCCATTCTGGGAGATGCCTTGTGGGGGGGTACCCCCCTGCCCGATCTTAGAATGAAAAAGACTCTCAGATGACAGTAAGCCAGCGAGCGTGGCGCTCGTCATCACCCTTCACCACGTCGAAGAACGCCTTCTGAAGCCTAAGGGTGATCGGCCCGGGCTTCCCGGACCCGATATTGCGATCGTCCACTTCGCGCACAGGCGTGATCTCAGCTGCAGTGCCGGTCAGGAAGACTTCGTCGCAGAGGTAGAGGAAGTCTCGCGTGAATTTCTCTTCCCGCAGGTTGAAATCGAGCTCGCGCGCGAGCGTTATCACCGTGTCCCTCGTGACCCCGGGCAATATCGGCGAGTGGGTCGGCGGCGTGTAGATCACCCCGTCTCGGATACCGAATATGTTCTCGCCCGAGCATTCCGCCACATAACCCTGCGTGTCGAGCATCACAGCCTCATCGTAGCCGGAGGTGAGGGCCTCTCGCTTGGCGAGAATGGAGGTGACATATTGACCGATGATCTTGCCCTGCACCATACCGACGTTGACGTGGTATCGATTGAAAGATGAGACCTTTGCCCTGATACCCTTTTCCAGCGCGCCGTGGCCGAGGTATACCCCCCACTTCCAGACCGGTATCGCCGTCCGCGTCTTGTTCATTGCCGAAAGCCCCATCTCGCCATCGCCCATGTACATGATCGGACGCAGATAGCACTCGGGGAGCCCGTTCGCGCGCACAGTCTCTACGCAGGCGTCCATGATCTCTTCCTGCGTATAGCCGGACTCCATCGTCAGTATCTTGAGCCCGTCGAAGAGGCGGCGGATATGGCGCTTGAGCCTGAATATCGCCGATTTTCCGTTCGACAGCTTGTAGCAGCGGATGCCTTCGAATGCGCCCACGCCATAGTGCAGCGAATGCGTCATGATGTGGACATTCGCGTCTTTCCAGTCGACCAACTCTCCGTCCATCCATACTTTCTTGGTGGGTTCGACCATTGTTCCTCCTATGGTGGAGGCCCTCCTCTAGACCATCCCATAATGGGGGGCAACCTGAAAATTGCGCCCGCCCGCGCGCTCTTTGATTGACAATCCCTCGCGTCTATAGCAAGAGCTGCCCTCCGCACAAATCTAGCAACTTTCTGCGTCTGCCGTCGATAAGGTGCTGACTGCCCCCATGGAGTTTCGAAGCGGTCCATGCAGAGGAAAGGACTACCACATGCCATCGAATTCGCTTTCACAAACCGAGAGTGTGCGCGCCGGCCTGGCGCAATTTCTGCCTGATTTTGCGGAGATCTACAGATCCGCGCGCGGGCAGGGCGCAAGGTTGCGTGAAGAGATACCCGCGGATCAGGGCTTTCAATTGAGCTGGAGCGGATTCGCCGACCGCTTCACGGCGTCCCCCGACAAGCACCTCTTCCCGCTGCTCGCGGATGGCAGGGTCGATCCTCTGAACAGCGGCCTCGTCTCCCTGCTCAAGGCAAAATTCAGTCATTATCTGGATTCTCAGATCCGGCAGCTGCCCGGCGGCGGCACCATCGTGAGGCTCCCGAATGGAGAGGAGATTGCGATCGGGGCGAGGTCGCTCCGCGAAGATCCGAGAATCGAACGGGCTGCGGTCGTAATTCATTCCAGATCGGTGTTCGTCTATAAAACGCCGCACCTCGATCCCATGAGTGACTCCGCGATCGTCAACGGCAAAAAGGCGGCGTTCAAGACCGAGATCGCTTCGAAATGGCTCCGGGTCGTGCGCGAGAACGACTTCGAGGCGACCATCTATTACGGCGGAAACGAATTCGCCAGGGTCTCGCTCTTTGAAAATTATGCAAGCCAGGTCAGGGCGCTGTCCGATCCCGCGCAATTCGTGACCGCGTGGATGGATTATCTCGAGCAGACGCTAAATCGCATCGTCGATATCCAGCGACTGCTCGCAAGCGTCCTCGATCGCAGCGGCGGGATAAAGAGGCCGAGCAATGCCCCGACACCCGCCGATATGGCCCCGATCCTCCAGCTCTTCGACGAGCTGCGGCAGATCATTAACAGCACGACTTGCTTTACTCGAGCCAAGGTCTCCCTGAAGAGCTGGGAGGGGCATTTTGTATCGGTGCAGACACAAAACCTGCGCAACAAGCTCAACGATATGTATCAGCTCAATGGATTGCTCAAGGATGGGAGCCTGACAAACCGCGACCTTGCGACGGCGGGCGACCATGCCGCCGACATACTCAAGCCTCTCGCCTATCTCTACAAATCATTTTTACCCTCGGACGAGACGCAGCGCTGGCTGAAGATAAAGCTGCCCGCCTCTTTGCCAAAAGAGCCTCTTTCCCTGAACCCGATACCCTTGCGCGAGATCGTCGATAAGATCGTGTTGTGCGCGGGCCAGAACGGTCCTGCAAGCATCGACGTCGGTTACGACGATCGAATGGAGAGGCTCATCTTTGCGGACGCGTCCAGGGGCGAGGGGCGCGAGCCGTTCGCCGAGTTCAAAGAAGGAGGAGAGGGCCGCCTGTGGCTCGAGTTCCTGGTGAACAGATTGGGCAGTAGTGCGGCAGTCGAATTCAGAAAGGCGACCGACGATCCCGACCGCGTCGCTGCCATAGAGGTGGTGCTCCCGTCATCTTCAGGGACCAGCGACGACGGCATTTCGCTAATGCCTCCCCTTGAAGAGGGCGACGAGACAGGAATCGAGAATGCTGGCGCAACGATGCCCGGAATGCCGTACTCGTTCGATACCGCAATGCCTCTGGTACTGAAACCATAAACTGTTGTATAATTCGATAACTGCAACCATCGAGACAGAAGAAAAAATGAGCAGCGGCATTCCACCAAAAATCAAAGAGCTCAGGGGCCAGTTCTACGACGCCTATGTCGGCCTTAAAGGCGACGACGCCGGCTTCGATTCGACGCTCGGGCCGTTTGTTGAGCACCTTGCGTCGGCGGCGAAGGAAGGCCACACCGTGCCGCTGGACGACTACGACCACACCAAGCCCGCGGACCGCGTTCAGCTTGCAATTCTCTACGCGGGCTTTGCAAAGCGCTTCTCCGATTCACACCGGCCGATTTCAGGACGGTGGGCTGTTCAACCGCCGCCGCCCTCTGAGGACCTCCCGGTCGAAATACCCAGGGAAGCGCTGCGGCAGCGCGAACTAAGGTCCTTACGGCTCCCCATGCTCACGCGCGGCAACGCCGCCTTGCCCTTTGACGAGTTCATCAAGCCGGATGACGCATTCTTCGACAGGGTCGTGGATATCCATGATCCCGCCATGTACATCAGGGAGTGGAGATCATTTCTAAAGTACTTCACCTACAGGGCCCTCTACCTGAGGCGCCTGATGGAGCTGTCGGAAGCCGACCCCTCCACATTTAACCCCATGGTGGCGCACGAGATAAACCGGATCTACAGGATGCTGCTCGGCGCGCGCGCTTTCCACAGGTACAGCGGCGACGCGCTCCACGATACTTGGGAATACAGGTTCGCCTCCATACAGCGCGACAGGATCAACAATCCCATGAGCGCCGTACTGACTTATGGCGAGGTGATAGACGGGAGGGTTTCGAAGGAGCACACGGAATCGCTGCGCACCGCCGTATTCGAAACGCTCAAGAGGCTCTCTGATTCGTTCATGCACCTGCGCGACCTGGAGCCATACGAGATCAGCGGGCTCCCGATACAATTTGAATTCCTGACCGAAGGGGTGGATCTCAATGCAAAAAAGTCCCCCGCGACTGCGATCGACGAATTCGAGATAAAGAACGAAGCCCTCCACACTTTTGCCGTGCGCACTGCGATCGACACAATTACGGACAGGGCTGCGCAACAGTCGATCGCCCCGGAGGGCAATGAGATCTCCAGGCTCATTCTGGAGTGGAATCCCTCGAGGCGCGAGATCAGGGTCTTAAACGGCAACCCCGCGGTGCGTTCGCTCGCCGCGTTTGAGCTGGAGCCAGTGAGACGTCACCTGATGAGGCTCAGAAAACGCATCGGCGAAGACGCGCGAATTCACTTCCTGCGCTCCTACGGGCCTGACGGAGGCCGGCGCATCGAAGGCGTCTCCATCCACATCCCGCCAAACGACTCCGACACCAACCGCTTCGAGCCTTCCTTGGAGGAAGCGGCAAGGCTGGGCTCCGCGTTCGGCGATCTGGCTCCGGAGAGGTGGAGGTTCATGAGCGACGAGCAGCAGGGCCATGCAATAGAATCCGCCGCGCTCTTTGCCGCAGATCAGGGCCTGGATGTGCAAGAGGTCTCGCCGGAAGATCTCGACGGCTACCTCTCCTCTGCGAGTATGTTCATGCCGGGAATATCGATAGGCCTGCCTGTCCTGCGGTGAATTCAGCCGAAATCCTCAATCCCGCTCGCGGGGTTTCCGCGTTTGTGTTAGAATTCCATCGATGCGCGCAGGGACCAAAAAATCAGGTCAAAAGAAGCCGGAAAAAAGCCGCTCAAGGCCGCCCAGGCTCAAGACTACGATATCAAAGCCCCTCGCATGGCTCGGCAAGTATCTGCTGCGCGTGCAGAGGAGCATGCCCACCATGGTCATGCCAAAGGCCATCAGGTCGTTCATGCCAAACCCAAAGAAGGAACACCGCACGCTGGGCAACTGCTGGGTCGAGGGTCGAACCATAACGATCGCCACCCATTCCATCAGCGAACGAACGATCAAGGGGAGGCGGCGGCGCGTGCTGGTGCCCATGAAACGCCTCGAGATCCTGCAGACCTTTGCACACGAGCTGTCGCACCTGGGTTACGATGAGCATGGGTATGAGCAGGAGTGGTACGGCAGGACCATATTCAACACCTTTGGGCTCACCGAGCCCTGCCCCCACTGCGGGGGTAAGGGCAAGATCCCGGCCAGATACGACAATACTTAATAAACGCATGAGAGGCCTTTTTTCGCGCAACTATTTCCATAAATCGCCGAAAAAGAACTGAGAGCAGTAAACCAGGAGGGGTCATGGGATTCTCACGTACAGCACGGTTTATGGCTGCAGCCCTGTCATCCGCATTGGCTTTGGGACTGATCGTCGATATAGTGGACGAGTATGCGACCGAGGCACCCTCTATGGCCACGCTCTCTGAGCGCCCCCCGATCACATCGCCGCAGCTGGACGGCCGGCTCTTTGTCATGGATACGAATGCTGCCACAGCTGCAACTCCGTCGGACAACTCCGCGCAGCAAGCTGATCAGCCGACTGCGCCGACCACCCAGCCAGCGCCTTCAGCCGTAAATTGAGCTACATCAAGACGTTGACAATAGTTACATAACCCGGATATACGAATGCGGCCGCGATTCATGCGGCCGTTTTCATGTCTGGAACCGATCACATCCAAGGAGGCAGTCATGTCAGAGACGCACACGATCAAATCCATGATGGCGGAGACCAGAAAGTTTGAGCCGCCTGCCGAACTCCAGAAAAACGCATGGATCAAGAGCTTTGCGGAATACAAGAAGATGTACGACCGTTCGATCAACGACCCGGAAGGCTTCTGGGGCGAGATGGCTCAGGACTTCGAGTGGTTCAAGAAATGGAATAAGGTCCGCACCTACGACTTCCGCGACAAGATCGACATCAAGTTCTACGAAGGCGCGGAGACCAACATCTCAGTAAACTGTCTCGACAGGCACGTG
>Ga0265292_1000692_pt1 | contig 40531 bp, 38 predicted proteins | sample Munlanlewell296A_FD_189080 | JGI IMG/M metagenome (GOLD analysis project Ga0265292, IMG submission 189080) | Leachate microbial communities from a municipal landfill in Southern Ontario, Canada - Leachate well 296A | ecosystem: Engineered > Solid waste > Landfill > Unclassified | place: Canada... | reverse complement strand
CGTGTGTCGGGCGATAAATTGCAAAACAATTTATTTTGCGCGACGTGTGTCGGGCGATAAATTGCAAAACAATTTATTTTGCGCGACGTGTGTCGGGCGATAAATTGCAAAACAATTTATTTTGCGCGACAATGTAATATATGTACTATGTTTATGTTTTAGAAAGTAATGATGATAGTCTATATATTGGATATACTTCTGATCTTAAAAGAAGACTATCAGAGCATAATGGTAAGAGAGGAGGTAAAACAACTAAATCAAAAGATGGTTGGAAACTTATTTACTATGAGGCATACATTGAACAGTATGATGCTATTGGTCGTGAAAAATTTTTAAAGGGTGGAAGTGGTAGAAAATATATAAATAAACAGCTTTTTCATTATTTGAAAAAATAGCAAAATGTGCTATATTACAAAAGTATTTATGTCGGTGTAGCTCAGTTAGTTAGAGCATCTCACTCATAAAGAGAAGGTCGCAGGTGCAACTCCTGCCATCGACACAATAAAATAGAATTATTTTCTATTTTATGGTAATTTAAAAAGTATGCGGTTGTAGTTCAACGGTAGAATACTCCCCTGTCACGGGAGAGGTCGTGGGGTCAGCACCCATCAACCGCGCAAATAAAAAAAGTAGCTCACGCTACTTTTTTTATATTTTTTTTTATATTATCCTCAATTCTTCAAAAAAGTTTTGGAACATTTTGATAACACGGCGTCCTTCTACTTGGGAAAGTGGGAAATCAGAACCCTGATGAGCTATTTGATTTCTTACTAGATGGGCATCCCATGCATCTTGTATATGCATATAACCATCTGATTTGGCCTCTTCTAGTAATTCACTAACAGTATCCCCTACTACACCCTTCTCTTTTAGAGCTTCTTCCATCAGAGAATCGGCTTCCATAATCGCAACTCGCCAATCAGAATCATTTGGGCTTTCAATCAAAGTGAGAATATAATGCCATCGTGGATTTGTATTTCGTTCTTTCTCTTTTTGCTTCATAAGAGCCGTATGGATTTCATGATCAATTTCATTCTTATCATAAATCTGAATTTCCACCAATCGAACAAGAGAGAATATAATAAGAGCTAAACAAATTATGGATAACAAAGCTGATAAAACACCAAGAGTTGACCAAGTATGCGGGTTACCAAAAAAATTAATTATAGGTTGAGCAATTTCAACAATCTTACTGAAAACATATTCCATATTCAAGTAATTCGGGGTAAAAAGTGGTTTATCTAAAGCTGATTGTATTGCTGTTGGATCCATAATTTATATTATACCCCGTAGCGAAACTTTAATAAAGTTCTACTACAGGGTTATATTAATTTTTCAAAATCTTTCCCAATGGTAAATAGTATATCTTCGCGTAAGAATGGGGCGGTAAAATGAATTCCCAATGGCAATTTTTTCCCATCCTCTTCCACAAAGCCAGACGGAATAGAAACTGCTGGAAAACCTGCCATATTAGCAGGACTGGTAAAAATATCTTCTAAATACATTTTCACTAAATCATTTATTTTTTCACCAATTTTAAAAGCTGGTCCAGTAGTTGTAGGGGTTAAAATCAAATCAACTTGCTCAAAAGCTTTGTTGTAATCATTTATTATTAACTTTCTAACTGCATTTGCTTTATTGTAATAAGCATCATGATATCCATGTGAAAGAACATAAGTGCCAAGCAAGATACGGCGACGAACTTCCTTCCCAAATCCTTTTCCTCGACTTTTTGTATAAACATCAAAAAGTTTATCTGCTTTCTCAGATAATCCATAACGAATACCATCAAAGCGAGCTAGGTTGGCTGAAATTTCCGCTGGAGTAATAATATAGTAAGCAGGCACAGCATATTTAACATAAGGAAGTTCTATATCTTTAATTAGATACCCAGCAGATTTTAATTTCTCAATTGTTTCTTCAAAATTAACAAGTATTCTATCATCCACACCTTCCTTAATAAAATCTCTTGGTATACCAATAACTGGTTTAGTAAAAATCTTTTTTTTATAAAATTCCGAAGAAATAGAAGTACTATCCATTTTATCTTGACCTTTGATAAAATCAAAAACAATTTGAACATCCGAAATATTTTTACCAATAGCACCAATAACATCAAGTGACGACCCCATAGCAATCAATCCATACCTAGATACTGAACCATAAGTTGGTTTCAATCCAACAACTCCACAAAAACTCGCAGGCTGTCTGCAAGAACCAGCAGTATCTGAGCCAAGTGCCACTAGGGCTCCATTCATCGCAACACAGGCACAAGATCCCCCAGAAGAACCTCCAGGAACTCTTTTCGTATCGTATGGATTTTTTGTTACTCCATAAGCCGAATTCTCAGTAGAAACTCCCATCGCAAATTCATCCATATTGGTACGCCCAATTATCACTGCCCCAGCGTTTTTTAATTTTTTAATCACTGTGGCATCATAAGTTGCCGTATAATTTTCTAAAATTTTTGAAGAAGCCGAGGCAATATGACCTTCAAATAAAATATTATCTTTTATAGCTATTGGAATACCAGTCATTAGAGTAGCTGTGCCATTTTTAAACATTTCTTCTGCCTTTTTAGCTTGTATAAGTACATCATCATAAACTTCAAGATATGCATTTATTTCTTTATTTTTTTCTTTTATAACTTTCAAATATTCATTTACCAAATCAGTAACAGTATATTCACCATTTTTGAAAGACTCGTGAGCTTTTTCAATTGTTAATTCTTTTAGATTTATTTTCATATATTATTCGTGTTATTCGTTTTCATTCGTGTATTTGTGTCGTGTTATAGAATCTGTTTAACTTTAAGATATCCATCTTGCACGTCTGGCATTTCAGCCATAATCAAATCTCTATATTCTCCCCGTTTATTTGTAATTACATCATCTCTCATTACATTATATAAAAAATAATCTTCCGATTTTTTCTCCGCTAAGTCTTGCTTAACGGAGACTTCTTGAACTTGCCTTACATACGCCAAAATAGAATCAAAATCTTTTGCGATTTCTTTCATTTCCTCCTCACTCATATCTATACGGGCTAAATTAGCTAATTTTTTAATCTCTTCTAACTGCATAATACCTAAATAATAACATAAAAATGGCGAAGCAGGAATATGCGAATTATGAGTCGCGTAGGACCCAGTACTCTGGGTAAAGCGCGAATAATTCGCATATTCCTGCGAAGCTTTATAATATTTTTAGAAATTCTTGTTCGGAGAGAATTTTAACACCGAGTTTTTTCGCCTCAGTATATTTACTTCCAGGTTTATCTCCTGCCACTACATAACTAATATTTGAGGATACAGATGAAGCTACACTTCCACCATTTTCGATAATTCTTTTCTTTGCTTCTTCGCGCGACATAGTAGAAAGAGTTCCAGTTAGGACAAAAGTTTTACCAGATAGTTTCAAATTCTTGGCTTTTTCGTGATATATAGAAATTCCATTTTTTAGAAGTTTGTTTATAAAACTAAGATTTAGTTTATCTCGGAAAAAATCAAAGATACTTTGCGAAACAATTGGACCAATGTTTTCTAGATTATTTATCTCTTCTATATCAGCTTTCATTAATTTATTTAAACTTCCAAAATGATCTGCAAGGTCTCGCGCAGTTTGCTCTCCAACGTGTATTATTCCAAGAGCGTAAATAAAACGCCATAACAAAACTTTTTTATGTGATTTAATAGAGGAAATAATATTATCAGCTGACTTTTCTCCGAAACGCTCAAGCCCAGAAAGGTCAGCTTTCTCAAGAGTAAAAAGATCAGCAGAATCACTTATTAAACCTTCATCTTTGAGCCGATCTAAAATTTTTGGCCCAATTTCATAAATTTCAAATACATTCACAAAATGTTGTAACCCTCTACTACTTCTAGCAGGACAATTTTTATTTGTGCAGTAATATGCAACGGATTCTTGGGCTGGCGAAGAGTTGTTCCGAGAAAAGACTTGCGCAGGCCGACTGGGCCGAGCAGAGAAATTTCCTAGCAAGGAAATATTCGTGCTTTTCGAGGAATTACTCAAGCCAGCCCTTACATGTGAGTGTAGCGAAGAGGAGCTTCTTTGGATTCCAGCTTCTTTTTTCTCAACTTTAAAATTACACACCGGACAATTCTCTGGTATTTTAAATTTCTTTTCTTTCCCCGTTCGCATTTTAAAAAGAACTTCTACAACTTCAGGAATAACATCTCCAGCTTTTTGAATAACAACTGTGTCGCCAATACGAATATCTAAACGATTTATCTGGTCCATATTATGAAGTGTCGCTTTTGAGACAGTAGAGCCAGCGACAAAAGTTGGATTAAAATGAGCCACTGGTGTAAGTACTCCCGTACGGCCAACATTGACAGTTATATCAGTAACAATGGTCGTAGCTCGTTCTGCAGGATATTTATAAGCAATTATTCCCCTTGGATCTTTACCTGTTACTCCTAATTTTTCAAATATCTCTGTATCGTCTATATTTATAACCACTCCATCTATACCAATAGGTAAATCATCTCTCTTGCTTGATATTATTTCAATAAAATCAAAAATTCTTTCTGAGTCTTGAATTATTCTAGAATGATTCTCAACAATAAACCCTAATTTGTTTAATAATTCATGCTTTAAAGAATGTTTTTCAATATATTTTTGCCAATTTTCTCCTTTTATTTGAGCAATTTCATAAGCAAAAAAATCTAATTTTCTTTCTTTCATAATTTTCGGGTTTAACTGTCGTAAACTTCCAGCCGCAGCATTACGAGAATTAGCAAAAAGTGGTTTATTTTCTTTTTCATTTTTCTTATTCAGTTTTCTTAAAATACTTTTATTCATTATTGCTTCACCTCGAACTTCAATCTTTGGTGGAAATGGTGGCTTCAAAATAAGTGGAATGCTTTCAATCATTTTTAAATTCGAAGTTATATTTTCTCCTACATTACCATCTCCCCTTGTAACACCTCTTATAAACTTACCATTCTCATAAACTAGTGATATAGCAAGGCCATCGAGTTTTAATTCACAAAAATAATCCAAACTAGTATCATCTGGTAATAATTTTAAATTGCGTTTTTCCCAAGCAAAAAATTCTTCTTTTGAAAATACATTACCAATAGAAAACATCTTTATTTCATGTTTTATTTTTTCAAATTTATCTAATGGTTCACCCCCTACTCTATTTTCAGGAGAATTTGGATCAATAAATTCTGGATATTGTTCCAAAAGTAATTTGAGTTCCTTTATTAGGGAATCATAGACATCATCTGTTATATCTGGAGCATCTTCTACATGATACAGAAACCGTAGACGAGAAATCTCTTCCCGAAGCTTTTGTATTCGGTTTTTAATTTGAGAATCATTCATATTATATTTGCTCGTCGTAGTCAATTTGAATTTCACGTTCAACTGTTCTTAAATTACTTGTATTACAAATATTATACCCTTTCGCTTTTATAGTAGTTTTTGTAGTGCCTGGTATTGTGATAGTATTTTTTGTAACATCAATTCTAAAACAAGGATCTGAAGAACTTTCATCTATTGGATATATTTTATAACCACCACTGATAGGAGTAACAGTTAAACTAGAAACACCACAAGTCCAAGACCCTCCAGTAGTAATAATATTTATTGGAATTTTTGCACCTTCTACCCTATCTGCATATAGGGCGCAATCTGACGCAGTATCTGCTTGGTAAAATGCTGATTGAGAATCTTTTGCCAAAGAGGAAAGGATTAATTGTTTATAAACTGCATTTGTTAGTCCAGCGGTAATTACTGAAACTGCACTTACTATTACTATTGTAAATAAAATGGCATATCCTTTATTTTTTGTCCCCCTTTGGGAGATCCCCCATAGGGGGAATTTAAATTTTTTCATAATTTATTTTTGCCAATTCATCAAACTTGTTGATAACGACCTTGTCACTTCTTTACCACCATTTTTCCAATCCACTTTAACTATTACATTAATCTCATCTGGATTTGATGCATTTTGAATTATTATTTTTCTTTTGAAATTAGTCTTTACTTTTGGAATTTCTCCTTCACCTATATTACCTAAATTATCATCATTAGTATAAAATGGTGTATCATTTGCAGATTCATCATAATATAAAAATGGACAACCATTTCCAGTAGAACTATAAAGACAACTTTTTATATCGCCAAGTGTCAAATTTAATACATCAAAATAGCATCCATTTTGACTTGAACAATTATCATATTTTTCCAAAAAAGTATTCCAGTTCCCTCCACTCTCAAGAAAAACGGTAGTGTCACGGTCATTTCTAACATAATCCACTACTTCTTGTAAAAGATAGTTTACAGTAATTTCATCTCTAGCATATCTAGCAGCAAACAAACTATTCGCAACAACAGTCATTAAACCCACAATGGTGAAAGTTAATATCAATACCGCGAACATTGTCTCAACAAGTGTAAACCCCCACACCAAATTTCCTTTCTTTAAGAAATTTGGTGTGGGGGTAAATCCTTTATTCTTTTTTATTTTGAAATTAGTCATATATATTAAAAATTACGTTGAGAAGCCATCGTCTGAATAGAAAATGACGTTGGAACCCCTTTAACCAAAACCGTTCCTTTCATTATTATATAAACACTCGCCTGTTCATTGTCATCATAGGCAGAACCTTTTACAAAAAATTTTAATTTTCTTATATCTACATCAGATGAAACAATTGGGATACAACCATTGATATCACAACGTTCTAATGTATAAGTATTTCTAGGGTCATTTCTTGCTGTTAATTTATAACCTACTCGCGAAATAGCAGGTGATTGTGGCACAAAAGAAATTAAGGTGCTACCATTTAGACAATCTAGAGTGCTAGTAAGATCTGTTGGATAAAAAGTACCACAATAATAATTTGTTCCCATACGAATTGACCGAGTCATACTTTCCATTGAAAAATTAACATTATCCATAGCAAAACGCAAAGCTCTAGAATTTTTTGACGCATCTAAAAGCATGAAAAGAGCGCCCATTGAAGCTAGCATAATCACAACAAAAATAGATGTTGCTACCATTAATTCAATCAGAGTAAACCCCCACACCAAATTTCCTTTCTTTGAGAAATTTGGTGTGGGGGTAAACCCGCCTTTGCTTCTTTGAAGCTCCGGCGTGGCAAGCCCGTTATTCTTTTTTCTATTTTTTATTTTCATAATATATTAATTAGAAACATTTATTTGACCGTTATTAGAAATAGTTATTATTTTAAAAGTTTCTGGATTAGTAATATTTGATATCTTAATTCTTACAGAAGAAATAGTTCCACTATCACAACTATCACTTAATGGATTACTTCTAACACAAAAAATTGGCTCTGGATTGGGGCGCTTAAATAATATATCTATAGTTCCTGCCGGCAGTAGAGAAGTTTGGCTATCATTTAAAAATATAGCCGATATTTCATCCGCGCTTACAATACTCAATACTTCAATACATTCATTACCTGTCGTGATATCTTTCCCACATGTATTAGAAGAGTCATGGTCATATTTATAATTTGGGTTCATATCTGCAAATAAAACAAATGCTTTATTGGAACCAGCAAAATCTAGGCCCTGATTCGCAGTGAAGTGGATTCCATATCCTTGACTAAAAGAGCTTCCAAAACCACGGACACCAATAGCAAATCCTTGAGCTCTACGAACAGTTAGCGCTATATCATCCGCTAAGTTCTGTATTGATAAAGACGAATTGAATTTACCATAATTAAAAATCGTTATCCCAGTAAGAATCATAAAAATAAAAATAACAACGAGAAGCTCAATAAGAGTAACCCCGGAATTATATTTATTTTTGTGAAAATTTTTAAACATTATTTGTAAAAGAAAATAATAGGATAAAATAATTATATACTAAATAGCTTAATTAGAGAAAAAATATTAAAACTAAACAAGAAAGTTACAAGAGCACTTATTATCAGAAATGGAGCAAAAGGTATTTCGGTTTTCATATTCATTTTTCTTTTAGATAAAAGCATCAAGGATAAACTCACAATTGTGCCGAGCCAAAATGATAATATAATAGCAAAAAGTCCTGACGAGATTCCAAGCATCCAACCAATACCTAGAACTAATTTTCCATCCCCTAGCCCCATAAGACGGCCTTTTGAGAAAAACCAAAGGAGAGCAAACGGGATTGCAAGTATTGGTCCTGTTATTAAAGCACCAAATGTTGGCAGTGTAAAAATAGGTCCAAATTCACTTGAATTTATAAAAATGGAGAGAAAAGAAATAATTATAAAAACAAAAACCAATTTATCTAGAATAATCTTGTGACGTAAATCGTAAACTGAGATAACTATCAATAATGAAAAAATAAAAACAAATAAAACAACAAAGAAAATGTATGCCCAATAAGAAAAATAAAGAACTGGTAAAAATTTAAAAGCAATAAGTGCAAAGACCAAACCTGTCACAAGCTCAACAAGAGGATATTGATGAGATATCTTACTTGTGCAACGTCGGCATTTGCCTGACTGAATTAAGAAGCTAAGAACAGGAATAAGCTCATACCAGCGAAGATTGCGGTTGCAGGACATACAGATAGACCTACCTTTTGTAATAGTTCTACCTGTATTAAAACGATATATTACAACATTTAAAAAACTTCCAATAATAGTTCCGAGTAGGAAAACAAATAAAAATGTAAGTAAATACATATTTATAGTATAACAATAAACGAGGAGCCAAAGCAAATAGAATATTGACACGAAAAATACATCTGATATACTTAATTCAGTTTATTATTATAAATGATAATAAAATGAAATACATAGAATTACTCGAAAAAATTGATAGCCCGGTCTTTTCCATACAAGATTTAAAAATATCTGGTGTTTCTATACTCCCCTACCAAATATCCAAATTAAATAAAGATGGATATATAAAAAAGATTCGAAATGGTCTATATGCTTTCTCAAATAAAAAAGAATCGGTTATCCACGAACATCTGGCTCTCAAAATATATGAGCCAAGTTATATTAGTTTAGAGTGGGCACTTTATCATTATGGATTAATTCCTGAAATGGTTTATAATATCACTTCAGTTTCTACTAAAGCTACTAGAAAATTTAAAAATAGTTTTGGAATATTTATTTATAGAAACATAAAAAAGGAACTTTTCTGGGGATATAAAAAGGAGGAAAAGAGTGGACAAGTATACCTGATAGCAGAACCAGAGAAAGCTTTGCTTGATTATATTTATTTTAATTTATCTAAAATCAAAAATGATACTGATATTGAAGAGCTTCGCCTAAACGCTTCATTAATAAAAGAACTGGATATTAAAAGATTAAAAGAATATACTCTCCTTTTTAAGAATAAGAAAATTAAAGAAATAATAACAAAAATAATACAATAAACATGCTTACATTAGAACAAATTAAAAAATATGTTGGTGAAAATACTTTCGAGCGTAGTCCAAAGGCAGCATTAATTGAATATTTACAACATGAAATCCTTGATTCCCTATTTAAACAAAAAAATAGCGAGAAACTTTCTTTTATTGGAGGAACGGCCATTAGAATAGTTTATCAGAGTCAGCGTTTCTCAGAAGACCTAGATTTTGATAATTTTGGATTAAGATTTGCAGACTTCAAAAAACTTTTAAACGATACAGCTCGAGATATGTCTTTAAAAGGTTTCAAATTAGAGTTTCGATTTGTAGAAAAAATGGCTTTCCATTGTTATATAAAATTCCCTAATATTTTATTCTTAAATAAATTAAGCCTAAATGATGATGAAAAAATATTAATTCGTATTGATACAGTAGAAAAAGATAAAAACATAACACCAAGAACTCACATCTTAAACAATTTTGGTGTTTATCGTAAAATATTAGTTAATCCTATAGAGACTATCTTATCACAGAAAATTCTAACTATTCTTGAAAGAAAAAGAGAGAAGGGACGTGATTTCTACGATGTATCATACCTACTTGGTATCATTAAACCTGATTATGAATATCTAAAAAATAACCGTAATTGGAACATGATAGATATTAAAGAAAAACTACTTAGAAAAGTCGGAGAATTAAATATGAAAGAATTATCAGATGAGGTCCTTCCTCTTCTCCTCAAACCAGAAGACATAGATAGAATTTTAACTTTCAAAGAATATATCGAGCAAAAGCTCTAAATTTTCAATATATAATATTATTTACACAAACAAAAAACCACCCAAATATGAGTGGCTTTTTGTGAAAAATTAACTTAACTACTTATAAACAAGCAGGTGCATTTACTAACATAGGTACAGCTTCTGCCTTAGAATTACCAGCACTATCCACACAATACATTGGGGTGGTGCTATCAGTCAAAGGAGCATCTACCACCCAAGAATCGGCTAATTCATGACAAGTTAGCATAGCTAAACTACCAGCAGCTTGTGGTGTTGGATTTAGAGTAGTCGTAACACCTTCTGATGCTAAAACAGCTTGAAGCAATCCCGGACCAGTAGCAGTACCAAAACCATTACCTGATGCTGCTGTTGTACATATACCAACATAAGTTTCACCAATTGAGTAATAAATCTCTGCTTGAGCTCTCATACTAGCTAATTGAGACTTAACAGCGGCATCTTTACCTTTATTTCTAGCGCTAGAAAGTGATGCTAAAACAACAGATGACAAGATACCAATAATTGCGATAACGACCAAAAGTTCAATAAGCGTAAAACCTTTATTTTTATTCATAATAATTATGCGACACTAATCCACGAATTCATGCGAATGACACGAATTAAATGCTAATTGCATTCTATTTGTACATTCGTTTTCATTCGTAATTTGTGTCGAGTTTGTAGAAACCTTACTTAATAATTTGTCTTTTTATAAAAGACGCGACCTTATTTTAATAATAAAACTTATAAACAAGAAACATCAGCGCTACCATTACCAGCAGTTATTGTTGTAGTGGTACCAACAGTTCCAGAAAATCCTGTACTATCAACACAAAAAATAGTACCTGCAGGAGTTGCTGAAGTTGTAGGAAGTGTTGCCTCTACCCCCCATTTAAAATTGCCAGTATTTTCCCCACATTTTACATTAGTTGCTTTAGAAGCAGCATTAAGAGAGCCTAACAAAGTAGCTAAACCACCATTAGCACTTGTAACATTACAAATATCAGTAACATATTTACCATTTATCATTCCAATTTCTGCTTGAGCTCTCATAGAAGACATTGTTGATTGAATAGCGGCAACTTTACCTTTTGTTCGAGCACTAGTTAGTGATGCTAAAACAACAGAAGACAAAATACCAATAATCGCAATGACAACCAAAAGTTCAATAAGAGTAAAACCTTTATTTTTATTCATAATTTAATAATTTATTTTATAAAAAACACGACCTTATTTTTAATAATGCTTAATAACATCATTATATCACAAAATTTTCTAATAAACACAAAAATACTACCTGTGGATATCTTTTATCGCTATTGTACCCCCCCTGCAATATTGTAAATCGGCATTAATATTGATGAAAGCAGTACTCCAACCCCAAGACCTAAGATAACTATCATTATTGGTTCAATCAAGCTCACCATTGTGTCCACCGCTTCATTTACTTCTCGACTATAAAAATGCCCGAGAGTTTTCAAGATATTCCCCAATGATCCCGTCTCTTCACCAACCCTTATCATTCCAGACATTATAGATGGAATCTCTGGGTGCTTGGAGAATGCATCAGAAAGAGAGCTACCACTTTTCACAGATTCTGCGATCTCTTTTAAAATATCTTCAAATACACGATTCCCTACCACAGCGCTAGTCAACTCGATAGACCTGACAATAGGAATACTTGAGGAAAGCATAGTATCCATATTGTCAGATATTCTTGAAAGATAAAGCTTATTGTATATATTACGAAAAACTGGCATTGAAATCTTTAATCTATCAAGATACATTTTTCCAGAAGGAGTCCTTGAAAAGTGAGCGAGATATGCAACAAGAATTACCACAGCAATTAGCAAATATATTCCATAATTAACAAATAAATTACTGACTGCCATTATAACCTTTGTAAAAAATGGTATCGCCATACCTGACTCTTTAATAATAGCTGCCAATTTAGGAATTATAAAAGTAAACATCATAGTCATCACAAGTATAAAAACTCCAACAACAAACCCCGGGTATATAAGCGCATTCTTAGTTTTGGAAGTAAGTTGATATTGGCGGTCAAGATAATCTGCTAAATAAGAAAAAGATTGAGTTAATTTACCTGACTCTTCCCCGGCTTTAACCATATTTACATAAAAATCAGAGAAAGCTTCTTTGTGTTTTGCTAAAGCTTGAGATATATAAACTCCAGATTTAATATCTTCTGAAACTTCATTTAGTATTTTAGATAGAACCTTATTACTAGTATTTTCAGCAAGTAAATTAAAGGCCTTGAGAGCCGCAACTTGTGACTCAAAAAGAGTGGACATTTGTCGTGACATAATCACGATATCTTTCATAGGAATACTTTTCCTTGCAAAGAATGAAAGACCAAATACACTTTTTTTACTAGAATCTTCTTTTATAGAAGATACTATATAACCTCGACGCTGAATCGCAGCAATGGCTAAATCTTTAGAGCTTGCATCAACAGCACCATTTTTCTTCTCACCAGTATTTGTAATTGCTTCATAATTAAATAACATATATTAAAACATTTGCTCTAGAGCCTTAGGATTAATGGCATATTCATAAGCAACCTCCATACTTATCTCACCTCTTTGAACAAGGTCAATCAGGCATCTATTCATATCTACCATACCCTCATGTGAAGAAGTCTCTACAACAGTATCAATCTCATGGGTTCGTTTCTCCCTAATAAGGTTCGCAATGGCTTTATTATTGATAAGAAGTTCATACGCAGGTATTCGTCCACCAGCGATACGAGGAATTAAACGTTGTGAGAATATACCGAGCAACGAAGATGCAAGCTGTAGACGAATTTGTCCTTGTTGTTCTGCTGGGAATGAGTCAATAATACGGTCAATGGTCTGAGAAGCATTATTGGTGTGAAGCGTTGAGAGAACAAGGTGTCCTGTCTCTGCGGCAGTAACTGCCGCTGCTATAGTAGCACTATCACGCATTTCTCCAATAAGAAGAACATTTACATCTTCGCGAAAAGCTGATTTGAGCGCTCCAAGGAAATCGCCTGCATCTATACCAATCTCTCGTTGGTCAATAATGGATTTATCTGGTTGATATATAAACTCTATTGGGTCTTCTATGGTCATAATATGAGCTGAAGTTTCACTATTTATCATATTAATCATAGTAGATAAAGTTGTAGATTTACCTTGTCCTACAGGACCCACGACTAGGAAAAACCCTTGTTTTTTCCTAGAAAAATCTTTAAGAATCATTGGTAAATTTAAATCTTCAAATGACTTTGCTTTAGGAACTAAACGTATTGCAATACAAATTATTCCACGCTGAAAGAAAGCATTCCCACGTAATTGAATTTTTCCATCATTTAAATTACTAGAGAAATCTATGTCCTTATTTTTTATAAAATTCTTAACCCTTTCGGCCCCCACAAGCACTTCCAAAACCCCCAGTACGTCGGTTTCTGTCATAACATCATTATTGACAAGAAAAACGAGCTGACCATTTATCCTTATAGCAGGCTTTCTACCTACACCCACATGCAAATCAGAACCATCTTCATTTATTAGGTTTTCAATTAAACTATCAAGAACTTTTTTATAATCCATATTATATTATTATTTTTTTGTATTATTAATTATACTAACTACTTTTTCTACTACCTCACTGGGAATACAAGATGCTTTAATTATGTAACCAGAGGCACCAAGGGCTTCTGCTCGAGTAATATCTGATGGCTGTCCTCTATTGGAAAGAAATATTATGATAGAATCTGGAGCTAGTTTATCTTCTTTTATTTTTTCTAAAAGTTCAAAACCATCCATTAAAGGCATCATTATATCTAAAAGGATTACAAAAGGGGAAAGTCCCTGGTGGAGTTTCTCTAATGCGGACTCTGCCCCAAGAGCTGTTGAAACACTAAAATTTGATTTACTAAATTTCAGTGCGTACATGTCAAGAAGAAAACTATCATCATCTACTATTAAAATTTTTTTAGGTTCTGTTTCCATACTTCTTTATTATAATATAATTAAAACAGTTTAGCTACACCCCCACACCTATATTTTTATTGCAGACAAAAGTCTGCGTTGTAAACAACTATAAAAATATGGGTGTGGGGGTCAAAAGTTATAAACCTCCTGCAGTGGTATTTCTCCTCTTATACTCTTAATAATAGCATCTTCACGAAGTGAAAGCATTCCATTGGCACGAGCAAGCTTATATATATTTTGCTCTTGCGGATTTTTAAGAATTATACTTTGCATCTCTTTATCTATCTTAAACATTTCAAATAGAGCTACGCGCCCAGAGAGACCTGAAGCACATTCATCAGATGAAACAGCTTCATAAATAGTGTTACCTATATTTAGTTTTGATTTAAAATTTGGAGGTAAGTCTGCAAATTGTTTGTCAATCATAATCTTAGTTGCATCATCCATAGGAATTTGATGTTTGGACTTTGGGTGAATTGTGCGAGCTAAGCGTTGAGCAACGCAAAGGATTAAAGTAGGAGCTATAAGGTAAGGGTCTATTCCCATATCAATAAGGCGTGGTACTGCTCCGATAGAATTATTTGTGTGTAAAGTAGAGAGAACTAAGTGCCCAGTAAGAGCCGCCTGAATTGCAAGTTCAGCTGTTTCTTTATCACGTATTTCTCCAACTAATATAATATTTGGGTCTTGACGAAGAATAGAACGTAGTCCTGAAGCAAAAGTATATCCAATTTCTGGCATAATCTGAGATTGATTAACCCCATCAATTTTATACTCAATAGGGTCTTCTAAAGAAACAATATTTTTATCTTCTTTATCAAGCTCACTTAACATTGAATATAAGGACGTTGTCTTACCAGAACCAGTCGGACCTGTCATCAATATTAAACCATACGGACGAGAAAGAGCATTGCGGACAAGAGCCAGATTGTCTTCCGATAAACCCAATTTATCGAGAGCTTGGACACCTTTTTGTGAATCTAAAATACGCAATACTATTTTCTCTCCATAATAGGCAGGCATAGAAGAAACACGAAAATCTATTTTGCGATTATTAATCTTGGCAGAAAAACCGCCATCTTGTGGTTTACGCTTCTCATCAAGCCTAAGTTTAGAAAGAATTTTAATACGAGCTATCACCCCATTAAAAACATTTATAGGTAAAACAAGAGATGTATGAAGAATGCCATCTACACGAAAACGTACTTTCACATGGTCTCCTGTATTTTCAATATGAATATCAGAAGCAAATCCCTCTACGGCGTTACGAAGTATAACCGCTACTATCTTTATAATAGGAGCATCTTCAACAATTTTCTCTTCTTCACCAGGCTTAAGGCTATCTGATGTTTTTATATTCCCCTCAATTTTTACACCACCATCACCAACTGGTGTTTGTGCAATTTCAGAATCAAGCTCGTTTAATGCTTGGTCAACTTCATTGTTACTAGGACCTTCATACATGTCTATTAATTTCTTATAGACAGAAGTCGCAATCAAAAATAATTTAAACGGCTTATTTAATTTCGCTGTAATAAAAGTCAGAGCATCTACTGCCTGAATATTCTCTGGGTCAACAATACCAACCTCTAGGTAATTATCTGCTAAGTTAATTGGGACAAAGTGATATATTTTAGCGGCATCAACTGGGATTAACTTAAGAACTGAATTAGGAACAGTCTTTGGGTCAATATTTTTAATTGGAATACCAAAAATATCTCCTTTTACTTCAAGAATTTTTTGTTCATCAAGTTTGAAGTCAAGCAGTGCCTCATCTATATTGCCATTATATTTTTCTTCAGCAACTTTGATAACTTTAGATACTTGCTCTTCTCCAAGAACACCACGTTTTACAAGCTCTTCTATAAGAATCATAATTTATTTTGTGGTGAATGAAATTACTTCTCCACAAAGTGCTATGTTATTAACTTTTGCACACGCCTTAAAAAAGTATGTTGTTTTAGTAGTTAACCCTGAAACATTTTTAATAAAAGTACCAACAAGTGATTGCTTAACTATCCCAGTAGTACCAGTTATACTTTGTGCTGATGTGCCATACGCAAAGTAAGTATCAGTAACTCCGTTTATTGTATTTATTGTTCCATTTAATATAGCCGTTTTATCTGTAATTTGAGTTGGCTGGTCTGTAATCACAGTTTGGCCAGAACCACTATTAATAATGCTATTAGCATCTATTGGAGCAAAAGGATTTACTCTCCCTGCAACAACTGACTCTATCTTTACAGCATTATTTTGAAGTTTATTAAAAGATTTATTAGTAAATAATGAAATATCTATTTTTATTTGCTTAAGAGCTACCAGAGTTGTAAGAAATGAAATATCAGAAGCTATATCATTTCCCAAAGTAGGGGTTATAGGGGATGATTCTGTCCCATTAGAGCTTGCTAGTGAACTACCAAAAGCTACGGACACAATTGCCCCAGAATTTAAATCCCTAGAAAGATATAAATAAACACCACCAACAAGGAGAAAAATTGTAGATATTATTAAAAATTTATTATATATTATTTTCATATTATTTAAGCCAGTATATTTCAACTTTTAATGTATAACTGTAGATATCAGGACTAGCTATACCTCCAAGTGTCGTCGTGGGTGGTGGAACATCAAAAGATATAGACTTTACATCCACCAAACGCAAATTATGCTCCAAATCTTTCAAAAATGAAACAAAGGTATCATACCTCCCTTCTATTATAAACTCCATAGGAAAAATACCATAGGGAAGGTAATCTGCTGGATCATTCTGCGCCACAACAACATTACTAGTGTTCGTCGCATCTGCACTTTCTAAATTTTTTGTATCAAATTTAATATTTCTGATAGGCATTCCATGCAAATTGGCGATTTTCTCAATTTCAAGAATTAACTCAATGTTACCGATAGCGCTAGGTAAGAAATGGGTTAAACGGTCTCTGTCTTCTATTTTTACATTTTTATATGTCTCTATTAGAAGGTCTCTGGTTTTTTGTAACTCCGTTGAGTTATCTAACGCTGTATTATAAGTAGCCACATCTGTTCTAAGTTGCTTTACTTCTCCATAAAAAGGGTCAACAACGACAAAAAACAACAGAACAGATATTATTATGAATGAAATGGAAAAGATTAATCTCATAAAATTATTGTGTTTGATTATTTAAATCTTGTGATAATGGATTAGTTAGTTCTAACAAATCATTTTTTTCATAGGAAAGGAGATCAGGGTCAATATTAAATTTAAGATCAAAACTAATATTATTATTTTTATCTTTCATCAAATTTGAAAATAAAACGTTCTTGAAGGAACGACCCTTTACGCTGTTAAACATATCCGCCTGAAGAGCTATTGACCTATAATCAAGGGCCAATCCTTCTATGTTTACAAGGAATCCTTTATCATTGGTCTGTTGTTCAAAGTTAGTGTATTGAATCTGAGGTATTGTAATCTCCCCCAATAAGGCAAACATTGGGGACAAAACAATGTGGCCATTTAAAATCTGCTTCGCTGATTCTGTTCGTTTATCAAATAAAGCCAACTCATCTATTGTATCTTTCTCAAAACTATCTCGGGCTATCGCAAGCGAAGCGGAAAGAGATTCTTTTTGTTTTGTTAAATAAATTTTATATACAAATAATCCAACTGATATTAAAATGGAGATTATTAATAAGAAAGTGGTTATCAACGAGAAAAAATTCCTTGGCGTCTTATCTGACACGCTAGAAGTTATTGGCTTCTTAGGAATAAATGATGTTTGAAATGAGTTTTCCATAATTATATATTTATGACAATTGGCGCAATGCTAAACCTACTGCTACTGCGAATTCAGGACCACTAGCCTCTAGTATTGGCTCAAGGAAAGCAGGAGCTTCTGTTTTTGAAAAAGGATTACTAAAAACGACTTCTACCTTAAAATTTTCTTTTGCACTATCTAGTAACCCTTTTAAAAGAGAACCCCCACCAACCAAAAAAACTTTACTAATACTCTTATTATACTTCTTCTCATATGCAAACACAATACTGTTTATATCCGCAAATATATAGTTAACAGATAAACGGGCTATTTTTTCTATCCTAGGGTCAATGCTAGCATCAAGGCCAACCGACCTTTTTAGTTTTTCTGCTTCTTCAAACGGAATACTAAGGGATTGCGATATGTTTCTACTAATGTCTTGTGACCCACGATTAACAACATGAAATATTCGAACAACACCAGCTTCCACAATAGAAACTTTGGTTTTTGAAGCCCCAAAATCAATCAACATCACGGGTGTTAATTCATGATTAAACGATGAACGAATATTGCTGAAAATCTCCATTTCAAAAGAATCGGAAGTTAAATCCGTCTTTTTTAAGATATCTCGGTATTGCGACAATGTATCATTGTGAATTGCCACAACTAAAACTTCTATTTTTGGTTGAGTAATATTCGGAGAAGATTCCTCATCTTCAAGAAATTCTGCTTCTCGAGGAATTACAAACCAATCAAGTGTCACCTCTGTTATTGGGACTGGAATATATTTACGAGCTTCTATCGGAATAATTTTTGATAATTGACCCTCGTCTATTTTATTTGGTAATGAAAGAGTAAAAATCAAACTTGATAATGAAGGGATAGCTATTACTGCGGACTTTGTAGTAACGTTTGCTTCTTTTATTACATCAAGAAGTGCGCGAGAAAGGTCGTCTGTCTTTAAATTCGTAACTGCTCCCACGTCTGTGCTACCATAAGGACCCAATGAAAGAACACCATACGTTTCAAGTACAGCTTTACCATTTTTCTTTTTTAGTTGTACAACTTTTATCGCTGAAGAACCAATATCAATACCAAGCGCATCATTATTTGATTTATTAGAATTAAAAACACTTGATAAGCTTGCTAGTCCTTCAGAGATTATTTTTTTGAATGAATTATCCATGTTTAATCACTATCTATTATAACATATCTATTATAAAATAAGAAAATGAAACTACGTTCATATGTCAAATCTATTAAGAATTTTCTACTCGATATACTATTCCCTACAAATTGCCTCGGTTGCCAAGTGAAAAATGAGATATTGTGCAACAATTGTGTACAAAAAATACAATTAGCTGAAAGGGAAACTAGCGTTGATATCTTGGCAGTGTTTGACTACAGGGACCTAGTCATTAAAAAAGCTATTTGGGAATTAAAATATCATCGTAAGCGCTATCTAGGGGAAAAACTTGGACAATTATTGTATGAATTCTTTATAGAGGATATTTCGGATATGAAAATAGATGTTTCTGGTAGGTCTATCTATGTAATTCCCACCCCGATTTCAAATAAAAAAACAAAAATGCGAGGTTACAATCAAGCCCTCGCAATTGCAAAAGGATTTTGTAATCGGGCTGAGATAGGAGTTTTTGAATTAAAAGATAAAGTTGTTATTAAAAAAATAGACAATATACCTCAAGCAAAAATTTCTAGCCGAAAGAGACGATTGGAAAATGTTCGCGGAGTTTTTGAAATTAAAAATCTGGAAATTATAAAAGGTAGAACTATCATTATAGTAGACGACGTTACAACAACTGGTGGAACAATTTCCGAGATAATAAAAATTCTCAAAAAAGCTGGAGCTAAAAAAGTAGTCGGGTTTGCAGTCGCACATTAGTTTTGATTCGTCACCCCCTCTGCCTTCGGCATCTCCCCCTTCGCAGGGGGAGAGAAATTCTTCCTTCCCTGCGAAGGGAAGGTGTCCGAAGGACGGAAGGGTGTTAGTTTTTTCCAAAAAATTTTCATGCTATTATATATAACAAAGTGAATCATAGTTTTACTTATTTATCTATTAACTAATCAAAAATTTACTACGGAACAAGTATTATTTTAAATTCTCATATTGATTTTCAATGATACTATCAGTTACATAACTTTCTAATTTATTTGATAAAAAAATAAAAATAAAAATATTTCCAACAATGCAAATCGCAATAAAAATCCAATATTTATTAAAAGATAATTTCATAGTTTAATAATAGCACTAAAAAAGAAATTCCCAAATAAAAAAACGGCACTTTTTAAAGTGCCGTGGAGTTAAACCAAATTATTTTATGTAATTTTCCTTTATAAATTTCGCGTTCAACGCGAAATGTAACCACCTCCAGATGGTAATTATTATAATAATACCGACAAGGCATATCATAAACAAACCATGTGGATGAAAGTAGAAAGTAAAGAACGAATGCGATATCTTCTCCCAGTCTGAGAGCCCAGAAGCCCCACTATTATCTCTAATAAAAAAAGTAAAGAGGATTAAAGTTAATGAGGCAGATAACCATATTAGGTTCAGTACAGCAATGATGTTGCAAATGACTATGAACGACTTGTTGATAATAGCCCCGATCATCATTCCAATCGTAATAATTATCATCCAGCCCATAGAGACAACTTCGCCAATCCATACAAAAAACTTTTTCATTTATTTCTTTTTTTAATTGGTTTGTAGGGGGGTATTCCCAACCTATTTCTCTTCCATTCTTTTTCTGGTTTGAAATGGTCAAGCCTATGCCCCAAATTGTATTCCCAAATATCCAACTTTTTATAAAAAAAGAATACGATATAGGCAATTAAAACAAATGCAACATATTTCCATATATTACCATTTGCTATCACCGGCCCGAGCACGCTCTCAGCCTGAATGTCATAAAAAAATAACCCTGAGATCGCACCAATTCCAGCTAATATGAGAATAATTTTTAAAAATATTATCCCAAAAATTGGCTTTTGGAATTTAGCCTTTGAAATTTTCGCTGGCTTTCTTCTTCCCTTTTTTTCGTTTTTCATAGCATTTTTTGTTTTAAATTTACACTTTTCTTTTTTATATCACACAGGAAACATAAAGTCAAATTTGTATTTCGGAGAAATTTTATAAAAAGAAACATCCCGAGCGTTAGCGCGGGATGCATATTGTTTAGAAACTTTTTTACTTTCTGTGGCCATTATTATCATGGCCATTTCCATTTTTTGCTTCAATGCAAAGAGTTGCATGCGGAACGGCACGTAGCCGTTCTTTCGAAATCAGTTTGCCGGTTTGCCGGCAGATCCCGTAATTTTTGTTTTTCACACGAACAAGGGCAACTTTAAGGCATAAAATGAACTGTCCTTGACGCTGAGCCAATTTGCCAACCTCTTCACGCGACAATCCCATTGCTCCTTCTTCAAGGGGGCCCTTGAATTCAGGTGCAGTGTCTTGTGTCCCATTTCCATCATTTGCGAGAATTTTCTTTAATAATGAAAAGTCTTTCTCGGCTTTTTCAATTTTGCCAATAATTAGCTCTCTAAATTCATCCAATTCCGCATCAGAGTAGCGGATTTTTGTTGTATTCATAGGTTTAAAATTAAGAAAAAATAATTTTTGTTTAGTAACAATAATTCACCCAAAATAATACACTTTTGGTAGCGGAAGTCAAATGGCGGAACCGGGGAGATTCGAACTCCCGAGGGGTTTTATCCCCTGCATCTTTAGCAAAGATGTACGTTAGACCACTCTGACACGGCTCCATTAAACCCAAATATATCATACTTCATTAATATTAAAAATATGCTATGATGTTTTTGTGTTAGATATTCGGAGGCGTGGATGAGTGGTTTAAATCAACGGTTTACTAAACCGTCAAACCTTAATCGGTTTCGTGAGTTCAAATCTCACCGCCTCCGCATCAATAAAACTATGGTATAATAAAATCGTGGACGATTTGGAAAAATTAAAAAAAGAAAATGAGCAATTAAAGAAAGTGAGTGAAAATAAGTCCGATATAATTTCTATTACTGCTCACCAGCTTCGTACTTCTCTCTCTGCTCTTAAGTGGATTTTTAAAATGTTTACAGATGAGGATGTCGGCAAGCTTACTAACGAGCAAAGTGAACTTATTGGAAAAGCATATAAAAGTAATGAGCGTATGCTGACACTAGTAAATGACTTATTAACCCTAAACCATACCGATGATGTATCTATCTCCTATAATTTCAAAAAAATAGATATTATAGGAATTGTAGAACAAACTTTATTTGAATTCTCTGGAGAAACAAATAAAAAAGGAATTGAATTAATTTTTCTAAAACCAGATGCGCCTCTACCCCCTCTTAATTGTGACGAAGAGATGATTCGTGTTGTTATTCAAAATTTAATTGAAAATTCCATTAAATACAGTAATGAAGGTGGAAAAGTTTTTGTATCTCTTAAGCAAAAAGAAAATAACATAGAAATGTCTGTGCACGATAATGGTATTGGAATTAATGCTGAAGATAGGGATAATATCTTTAAAAAATTCTTTCGAGCTCCAAATGCCATAGAAAAAGATGTTATTGGGTCAGGACTAGGATTGTTCACGACTAAAAATATAGTCGAAAAACACAAAGGCAAAATATGGTTTGAAAATGCTGACAGCGGAGGAACAACTTTCTTTGTATCATTGCCTATAACTTGAATAGTGTAGTATAATATAATCGCATGAGAAAAATACTTATAATTGAAGATGATAGCTTTCTACAGGGTCTTGAAGCTAGTAAACTCGAGAAGGAAGGTTATGGAATTATTACAGCTTCATCGGGAGGAGAAGCAATGAAGAAGATTAACGAACCTAATATAGACGTAATTCTTCTAGATTTAATACTCCCCGATTTTGATGGATTTGAATTACTAAAAAAGATAAGGGAAATTAAAACTTTAAAAAATGTCCCAGTTATTGTATTTTCAAATTTATCTGAAGAAAAAGATATTAAGAAATCAAAAGAGTTGGGAGCCACTGATTTCATGGTTAAATCTAATTTTACTCTAGATGAAATGATAGAACATATAAACAAAATTTTGAAATAAAATCTCCTTCTTTTCTCCCCTAGATTATGTATTTAAACGACAACATTGAATCTCATTTTCGAATAGATATAAATCAAAAGAAATCGCTCTTACGACTTGGAATAGTTAAGGTGTGTAATTTACTGTATTACTTTCCAACGCGATATACAGATATGAGTGAATTTCGTCATATAAATACTTTAAAGGATGGAGAATTGGCAACGGTCATAGGAGTAATATCAAACTTAAAAACAAAAAAAAGTTTTAAAAGCAAAATACCAATGGGTGAAGCTCTCATCACAGATTTAACTGGAAAGATTCATATCATTTGGTTCCATCAGCCATATTTAGCCAAAATGTTGAGGGAAGGTTCAACAGTCCGCGTCACTGGTAAAATATCTGATAATAAAAATTATGGTTTAACATTAACCAATCCAGAAATAAGCAAAGAAGATATACTGCCTATTGATTTACATGACTCGCTCTTCCAAAAAACAAAATCTGGTGAGCAATATGGATTCCCAGTTTATCCTGAATCAAAAGGAATTACTTCTAAATGGCTCTATCATGCCATCGGGAAAATATTGAAAAATGAATGCGTGAAAAATATTCCAGATTATTTAAACAAAGAAATTTTAAATAAATATAAATTACCAAGTTTACATACTGCCCTCATCTGGATACATTCTCCCCAGAAAAAAGAGCACGCAGAAATTGCCCGTAAAAGATTTGCCTTTGAAGAAGTATTTTTTATCCAACTTGCCCGTCAACAAGAACGTAAAAAATATGAGGAATTATTTTCATATAAACTTGTCGTTAAAGATAACGATATAAAAGATTTCGTTTCTCGATTTCCATTTACTCCAACTCTGGCTCAAGAGAACACAATACACACAATCCTTGAAGACCTTAAAAAAGACAAACCAATGTCTCGACTTATAGAAGGAGACGTCGGTAGTGGTAAAACATTTGTCGCTGCGACTATCTCTTATGCAGTCATAAAAAATAGGCCGGTTGGGCAAAATTTCGGTAACTTACAAGTTGCCTATATGGCTCCAACAGAAGTTTTGGCCACGCAATTATTTGAGAACTTTATAAAATATTTTGAACATACAGGTATATCTATAGCTCTTATTACATCTTCTGGTTGTCGTAAATTTCCAAGCAAAAGTGCAAGTTGGGAAAATGGGAAACAAATTAAGACTTGGACTACAATATCAAAAAATCAACTTCTAAAATGGATTAAAAATGGTGAAATTCCAATTGTAATAGGCACCCATTCTTTGATATCAAAATCTGTAGAATTTGAGGACTTAGGACTTGTAATAATAGACGAACAACACAGATTTGGAACAAACCAAAGAATGAAACTGGCAAAAAAAGAAGGCCACTCTCCTCATTATCTTTCAATGACCGCTACTCCTATTCCTCGCACACTTGCTCTTACAATATATGGCGACCTAGACCTTTCAATAATTGACCAGATGCCAGAAGGACGTAAAAAAGTTATTACTGAAATCGTTAGCGAAAATAAAAGAGCGGATGCTTATGAAAAAATAAAAAAAGAATTAGAAGATGGACACCAACTTTATGTGATTTGCCCGAAGATTGAGGACAGCGAAGAGATCGGACAGATTGTTCCAGGAAGCATTACGCAGGCCGACGGGCCGAGTACTAGCAAAAAACCTAGCAAGGTTTTATTGCGTGCTGACGGGAATAATCTGTCCGATCTCAGAGCAGTCACTTCTGAAGCGAAAAGATTAAAGAAAGATATTTTTCCAAATTACAATATCGATATTATGCACAGCCGGATGACTAAGCAAAAGAAGGAACAAGTGATGAAAGATTTTTCCGAACACAAGATTGATATTTTGGTTTCTACTTCTGTCATAGAAGTCGGGGTAAATGTAGAGAACGCTACTGTGATAATAATAGAAGGAGCAGAAAGATTCGGACTTGCTCAACTTCACCAACTTCGCGGGCGCGTTATTCGCTCAACATTTCAATCGTATTGTTATTTATTCGCCGACGCAAAAACTGATAAGACAATGGATAGATTAAAAGCTTTAACCAAAGCCACTAATGGTTTTGATCTCGCCGAACTTGATTTATCATTACGTGGAGCTGGACTTCTTGGAGGCAACAAACAATGGGGTATTACTGACCTTGGAATGGAAGCATTGAAAAATATTAAAATGGTAGAAGCCGCCCGAACTGAAGCGATAGAAATCATTCAAAAAGATATTGATTTAAAAACATATCCCCTTTTAGCTTCTACCCTTTCCTCCAAAAATCTCAAATTGCATTTTGAGTAGAATATTTAGTTATTTTACTTTGGTCTTGTATTTCTGCCATATTATCAATATCAGTTATTATTTTGTAATTAGGAAATTTTTTTCCAAATTCTTTCAATTCTTCCAATTCATCCTTATATGCATAAGCAACCCCAAACCACTCTGTTTCTTTTCCAGAACTTATATTTTTACCTATTTTACACATAAAAGGACAATTGTTGAGTAAATTTACATCATCAAAAGGAAAAGCTATTTTTATTATTCCATTGGCATCATAAAACTTCAAATCTCTTCTATTCTCTTTTATATACTTCCCAAAATCAGTATAATTCCAAAACCAAAAACCATCTCCGGTTTTAAAATCTGGATGTAGTGGCCCTTCCTGCCTTTTTTCAAGTTTATTAAAAAAATTAAACATCATATTGTCCGCCTTCTAGGACTCGAACCTAGGACACGACGAGTATAAGTCGTCTGCTCTACCAACTGAGCTAAAGGCGGATATTGTCACTAATTTCGGAAATATATTTTAACCCCATAGTTATATATTCCCAAAGATTCCTATCACCAAATATAACACAACAAGTCCCTTTTCCAAAACCGTTCTTATAAGTTATAGATTTTAGAGCTGTCTCTTTTATATATGGCTTCTTAAACTGACTAATAGGTATTTTAAGGGTTTTTGACCAAAAAGCAATACTTTCTTTAATATTCATATCAGAATACAAATGTAATTTAACTTTTAAATCTTTTTTATCCACTCCCAATAATTCTAACCATTTAATAAAAAACTGAAGCATAGCCGGATTTGTATTCGTAAGCTGGGTAGAAGAATTGGCAGCTTTTGTTCCTTCTCCCCAATATAAAAAAAGTCCCAACAAAAATATTTCTCTTTGAGAAAATTTTCCTATATCTTTTGAAACTTTTTCATAAACTTCTTTTAATCGTGTTTCTTTTTTTACTTTCATTGTATTTCTATATCTCTCAATACGTTGAGGACTAAAGTCTCGTAACTCTTTAATTCTTTTTTCTAATAATGGCATATTATAAAGCCAACCAGAAAGTGTGCTTTTACTCACTCCAAGCTTTTCTTTTATTTGGCTATAACTATACCCTTTTTGTCGAAGCTTAATTGCTTTTTGTTTATCTAATTTTCTTGCCATAAAATCGAACCTTTGAAACTTATATATCTATATTATATCAACTGTTCGGTTATTTGCAATAGTCTTCTCTTTTAATTCTTATCTTTAACTTTAGGAATTATTCCGTTTGCTATTATAAGCTCATTGTATTCTTTCTGTTCAAGTGTCTCTACATCTACCAATTTCTTTGCAATTATATCAAGAACATTACGCTTCTCAGTTAGAATTTCTTTTGCTTTTGCAAAAGCTCCGTTCATAATTTTTGCAACTTCAGCATCAATAATAGAACTTATTTTTTCAGAATATTCTTTATCATTTACTCCTTGACCAAACATTACCTGTCCACCATCACTCTCAAGTGCTATTGGTCCTATTTTTTCACTCATTCCCCATCGTGTCACCATCGCACGAGCCAGATTTGTCGCCACTTGTAAATCATTTGATGGACCAGTCGTGATATCACCAAATACCATTTCTTCGGCAACATATCCGCCAAGTGACATTGTTATATCATCAATAAATTCTTTTTTACTTTGGAGACGACGCTCTTCAAGTGGAAGCTTCAGTGTATAACCACCAGTACGTCCTCTGGAAACAATAGAAACTTTATGCACTGGGTCAGCATAAGGCAAGACCGATGCGACAAGTGCATGGCCCGCTTCATGATAAGCGGTGATTTCTTTTTCTTTTTTAGAAAGTAAATGACTTTTTCTTTCAGGCCCCATCATTACTTTTTCAATCGAACGAATAAGGTCAAACTGCGCAACTTTTTTACGGTCTTCTCGAGCAGCAAGTATTGCCCCTTCATTCATAATTGAATAAAGGTCAGCCCCTGAGAATCCTGGAGTACGTTCAGCAATAACTTTCAAATCTACATCCTCCGCGAAAGGTTTTTTTCTAGAATGAATTGCCAATATTTCTTCACGGTCTCCCCTATCAGGCAAATCTAAAACCACCCTTCTGTCAAAACGTCCTGGACGAAGAAGTGCCGGGTCGAGAACATCACCTCTATTTGTCGCCGCCATTACTATTACTTTTTCATTTGGTTCAAATCCATCCATCTCCACAAGAATTTGATTTAAGGTTTGCTCACGCTCGTCATTTCCTCCTCCAACTCCTGTCCCACGAACACGCCCGACGGCATCTATCTCATCAATAAAAACGATAGATGGCGCAGCTTTCTTAGCCATTTTAAATAAATCACGCACCCGCGATGCTCCAACTCCCACAAACATTTCTACGAATTCACTTCCTGATAAATGAAAGAATGGAACAGACGCCTCCCCTGCTACAGCTCTTGCAAGTAATGTTTTCCCAGTTCCAGGTGCTCCTGTGAGAAGGACCCCTTTTGGAATGCGAGCGCCAATATCTAAAAACTTTTTGGGATTCTTCAAGAAATCAACAATCTCTTTCAATTCTTCTTTAGCTTCTTTTGCTCCTGCAACATCTTTGAAAGTCACTTTATTATTTTTATCATCTGGGTCCGTAATACGCGCTTTTGATTGGCCAAAAGTAAAGGCTTGCATCCCAGCTCCTTTAACTTGGCGAGATAACATCCATACAAAAAAAACAACAATTATCACCGGCAAAAGAAATGGTAATATATTTAGAATCCAATACCCAAAACCTGTTTCATTTTTAATCTCAATCGGCGTAGAAGAAAGTTCTGCTGGAGTTACTCCGTAATTAAAAAGTGTTTCAGAAAGAGAACTCTCTACTTCTTTTTTGGCAACACCTTTTGTTTTATCTTTAAAAGAAATATTTATCTCGCTTCCAGCAACTTCAATCTTCTCTATTGTTCCAGCTGTGACTCCTTTTGCTACATCAGAAATAGTCAAACTTTTAACATCTTCGGGTGGTTTTGATAAATATGTATAAGCTATCGTGATTGCCATGAAAATAAAGATTGCAATAACAATCTGATTCATAATATTGGGCGTCTTGGGTGATTGGATTCCTTTAGGTAATTGAGACATATTTTTTTTGTTTGGATTCATGGTATCTTGCATTATACACCAAAAATAGAGAATTAATTAATGCGGGTGTTCCCCCTCCCCTTACCAAGGGGAGGGCTAGGGAGGGGTTCCTAATTAATTAAGAACCTCCCCTCATTCCCCTCCTTGGTAAGGAGGGGACGAAATGCTAAAATACGATTGTGACGGTTTACATAGACAACAGAAAAGCACACTTCAATTACACTATAGAAGATAAATATGAAGCAGGTATTGAATTAATGGGACTTGAAGTAAAATCTATAAAAAATGGCTCGGGAAGTATAACTTCGGCTTTTTGTATTGTTCGCGGAGGTGAAGCTTTCATTATCGGAATGCATGTACCTCCATACCAACCACACAATATCAATCTAGGTTATGACCCAGATAGAACCCGCCGATTATTGTTATCAAAAAAAGAAATAAAACAATTGGGAGAAAAGGATGATGTAAAAGGGTTGACTCTTGTGCCCCTTTTATTGTATAGTAAAGGACGCCATATTAAAGTTTCTATTGCTGTCGCACGAGGTAAAAAAGTTTTTGATAAAAGAGAAACAATCAAAAAACGCGATATTGATAGAGAAATAAGGCGCGAGTTTAAAGTTCGTTAAAAAATTCCGCCGTCGCGTAAAGCTATGGCGAGACAAAGGGGGATGATCGGCTTCGACAGGTTGAATCATCTTATATATGCATGTAAAGTACCCAGGAATCTTTTAAAACTTCTTGGAAAAGACTAAGTGCAAACAAAGTCGCTTCGGTAAAATTACCTTATGCTTCGGCATTCAGTAATTTTGCTCTCGCATACGCCTAACAAGGCAAGCGAGTGTCCACTTTCTAGACATCCGATATAGGGGGTGGGCATCATTTATCGGGTTACGATTTTACAAATGCTTGATGTAAAGTCCGACAATTAAAACCCGCCCGAACGTACCGTTCGGTACGGGCGAGGGCTCGCTGTTTATCTTTCTTGTATGTTCTCTAGGATAAACATTTAAAAAAACAATGAACACACTACACATGTAGATTTTTATAAGAGTTCCACTTGCACGCGGGTTCGATTCCCGCCATCTCCACAATGAAAAAAGCCTTATAAAATAAGGCTTTTTTCATTGTGGAGATGAGCGAAGCACCTGCGTGCTTCGCGTGCGGGAATCGAAAGGCTTTTCCTTATTTTGATGTTAATCAAAATGGAAAAGCACCTGGCTATGTAATAGCCGATACATGTACTCATGGTCCCGCGTGCGGGAATCGAAAGACTTTTCCATACGAGCGAAGCGAGGTGGAAAAGTACCAGCGACCGTAGGGCGAGATTTCCGCCATTTTTTCCCTGAAAAAATTTTGAGTCGAGGTCGATAAGCGTACTCGCAGTCCCACTAACTCTCTATCTAAAAATCCCCACTTTCATGCAGGGATTTTTAGATAACCATAATTTATATAGAACTACCTGTTGGTGTGTTTGGAACACTTGGAGGCATCTCTTTTTTTTCACAATGCCTGCAATCTTTCTTGTGAGTTGCAATCAAATATATTGCGGACAAGCCAACTAGGATATATATAATCCTTGAAATAAGGGCGCTTGGCCCTCCAAAGATAACACCAATATCCCAAGTAAATAGACCAACTAATAACCAATTCAAACCTCCTACGATAACTAAAACAAAGGCGAGGCCGTGTGTAGCTTTCATTTTTTATTTTTGATTAAAATTAATAATTCGACACATAGAACTAATGCATATATATTATAGCAAATTATACGGATTTTTGATAACAAGTTTTTATGGTAAAATAGCAATATATGCAAAATAAACAAAGAATTAACGTTTCTGGATATCGTGGTATATGGGGAGAAAGTCTTAATAAAGAAGTAGTCATATTATATACTCGGGCCTTTGTATCTTTTTTAAAAGAAAAATCAAATAATCCAACGATATTGATAGGAAGAGACGGAAGAGAAAGCGGACCAGAGATTAAAGAAATAATTCTGGGAGAATTAAGAAACTTGGGTATTGAAGGAATAGACGGCGACATACTTCCCACTCCCACTGTCCTTTTTTCAGTTCGTAAACATGGATACACTGGGGGAATAATTATCACGGCAAGTCACAATCCCATTGAATATAACGGGTTGAAGTTTATAAATGACAAAGCTCTTTTTACAATCAAAGAAGAAGTAGAAAAAATAAATAAATACTACGAGGAAGAAATTGAGAAAGCTTCCCCCCTCCTTACTGAGGAGGGGGTAGGGGGTGGTAATCCAAAAGAATCACCACCTCGCCCTGCAGGCACTCCTCCTCAAAAAGGAGGAGAGAAAATTCCTAATTTTTTAAAAGAACATGCAGATAAAATTCTTGAAAATATAAACGTAAACGCAATTCGTGCAAAGAAATTTAAAGTAGCTGTTGATATGATAAATGCCTCCGCTTGTGTTATGGACCCATATCTTTTTGAATGCCTTGGAGTAGAGATTGTTCCACTAAATAATATACCAAACGGGAAATTCGGTCACAAACCAGAACCTCTTCGCGAAAACTTAACTGATATTTCTAAATTAGCAAAAGAATCAAAAGCTAACTTGGGATTTGTTCACGACCCTGATGCAGACAGACTTGTAATAGTAAATGAAAATGGAGAAGTAATATCTGAGGAGTGTTCTATTGCCTTAGCTGTAGAAAATATTCTCTCAAAAAATCAAGGACGAAATATTGTAATAAATCTTTCAACTTCACAAATGAGTGCCGATATCGCCAAGAAATATGGAAGTGATTGTTTCCGAACAAAAATTGGAGAAGGTTTTGTGGTAGAAGGTATGCTTGCCCATAATGCAATTATTGGCGGTGAAGGCAATGGTGGAATTATATACCCGACTATCAACACAGCCCGAGATAGTTTTGTAGGTCTTTCTCTTATTCTTGAACTTCTTGCAGAAAGAAATAAAACAGTCAGCGAATTAGTAGTAGAACTTCCAAAATATTTTATCAAAAAAGACAAATGGCCAGTGGCAGGAATAAATTTAAATGAATTATATTTGAAATTAAAATCAAATTTTACTGATGCAATTGTAGATGAACAAGATGGTATCCGTTTTGAATTTCCTGATAGTTCATGGATTCATTTACGCCCTTCAAATACTGAGCCAATAATAAGGTTATTCGGAGAAGCTAAAACGCAAGAAAGAGTTGACGCGCTTTTTGAAGAAACCAAGGCGTTGCTTGCCTAAATACGACAGATATGATAATATGCATTTTAGGTAGGCTCGTCTCGACAATGAGACGGATAATCTATTTATTTCTATCGGACACAAAATTGAGAGAAAGAATAAACAATCAAATAAGAGCGTTAGAGGTTCGTGTAATCTCAAACGAAGGAGTTAATCTTGGTGTTTTGAGTATTAGGGAAGCTCTAGCTCAAGCAAGTAACTTGGGTCTTGATTTGATTGAAATTTCTCCTAATACGAATCCTCCAATAGTAAAAATAGCAGATTGTGGTAAGTATCAATACGAACAAAATAAGAAGTTGAAAAAAGCTAAAGCGGGGTCCAAAACTACAGAAACCAAAACTATTCAAATAAAAATTGGAACTGGAGAAAATGACTTAGCTTTAAAGGCACGAAAAGCATCAGAATGGCTTAAAGAAGGTCATCGCATCAAGGTAGAGCTTTTCATAGTAGGACGTTCCAAATATATGCCAGAACCATTCTTAAAAGAGCGTCTTAACCGTGTAATTCACCTTATCACCGAAAATTTTAAAATAGCAGAAAGTTATAAAAGAGGTCCAAAAGGTCCAACTATTACAATAGAAAAAGATAAATAAATGTATGTCAATAAAAACAAATAAATCTTTAACAAAGCGTTTGAAAGTTACTAAAAATGGTAAGATTTTATCTCGCGCGCCAGGGTTTAATCATTTTAATGCAAAACAATCACGAACTAAACAATTAAAAGGAAAGAAAAATCAGAATTTTGCAATTTCAAATAAAAATAGACGCACATATCTTGCGACATCAAAAAATAAGTAAAATAAATATTTATTAAAATAATCAGATAGGGGTTAAAGCCCTATCTAGATAGGGCTTTAACCCCTATCTGATTCAAAATCGTATGACCAGAGTAAAAAGAGGAACAATAAAAAATAAACGTCGCAGGAATATCCTTTTACAAACAAAAGGTTTCCGCTTCGGACGTAGCACAAAAAAAGCACAAGCAAAAGAGGCTTTAAAACACTCAGGTAATTATTCATTCGCTCACCGTAAAGACAAAAAGGCAGATGCGAGGAATCTTTGGACTACTCGTATCAATGCTGCAGTCCGACCACTTGGAATTTCATACAGTAAATTTATTGATGGGCTTAAAAAGAAAAATATCCTAATAGACCGCAAAATCCTTTCAGATATAGCACTGAAAAATCCAGAAACATTCGTTCGAATAATAAAAAGCATCTAAGACCCCTCCGCCTTTGGCACCTCCCCTTCGCAGGGGAGGTGGTCGCTAGACCGGAGGGGTGATTATGGCTCAACAACAACTGCTGGGTCAGTGCAAACTCCATCTACTAGAGTTTGCGTATCAGTACATGTTGGAGCTTCTAGCACTTGGACCGTGTCAGTACAGACACCGTCCACAAGAGTTTGTGTATCCGTACAAGTAGGTGGAGTTGGAGGAACTTCACAGATACCTCCGGTATCTATCCCCGTCTCATCTTGATTCAAAATTCCATCAGAGCAAGTTTCTATTGTGGTCGTAATTTCAATTGTAGTTGAATTATTTGTTGCATCTCCTGCGCTGGCAAACGCTTGTTTAAATTGTTCTTCTGTCACACAAGTACTGCCGACACAAAGCATTTTCGTTTCCACTTTATCGCTATGAATTACAGTCGCATATAAATCTCCGACATTGTTTCCCACATCGGCCAAGAAATTTTTAATCAGTGAACCAAGTGAAGTTGCAATTGTGGTATCAAGCGACGATAAGTCGTTTACTTTTAGATTAAGTTCTTGTATCGCTTTGATTGTATAAATTGGAAGAGTAGAAAGATTAGTGTCTAAATACTCTACTCCATTGACTGTTGTCTTACCTACCATTTCAGGAAATACTTCTTGCAAATCTTGCGCGATAAAACCAGTTATAGTTCTAGCTTTTGTTTCTTCATCATAACCAGTGAGATCGTTGTAATTAAATGTTGATGGTTTGAGTAATAATATTTTATCCAAAAATCCTGTTTGCAATTCTTGAATATTTTCTTTTAATCTTTGATCTGAGTAATTAGTGAAAGCAGTGTAACCGTTCGCTGCAGGTTGACCATTGACTTGGAGTTTGTAGGTTGGATCGGCAACACCAATACCAACATCACCAGCTTCGTCAATAACCATTTGTTGAGTCACTACACCTACATTATTAGTCCAAAATTGTAATTCACTATTTCTATCATAAGCATCTTTTGAGTTTGAGTAAGCAACAATTTTTGCACGAACACTCGCTCCAAGATCTGTCTCATCTCTAAAAAATTCGATAGTACCAATTGTTGCAACTGCCCCATCATCAGTTCTATTATTTGTTAATCTTAACGTAGCGACTCCGTCATAACTTGAAATTTCTTGCATTGTTCTAGGAGAAGTTGTACCAATTCCAAGTCCCGCAAAAGATGGACTAGAGCCAGTTGTCAGTCCGCTATTAAAAGACACTGCGTTGGCAGTTCCGGCAGTAGTGGCACTCGTTGCATTTCCAGACAAGGCGCCGGAAAAAGTCGGGGCAGTAACTGTGCCAGTTACATTAAGATTTCCAGCGGTCGACAGTGTCATAAATTCCGTAGTGCCACTATTAGAAAAAAATCTAAGAGGTCCGCCTGAACCAGAATAACCAATATACATACCGTCGGTAAGCGTCGAAGAGGTATTTCGAAGCACGCGAATGTTAGCGTAGACGTCATTACCGCCTTGAGTAATAACACCAACACTACCTACAGATATTGAAGTCGCTGCATTTAGTGTTCCCGTAAAATTCGCCGCGGAAGAAATTGTTTGGCCGTTGATGAGGCCGGAGGTAATGGTACCAACAGTAATATTAGGGCTACCAGAAAGCCCCGTGGCATTTCCAGATAAAGAACCACTAAAACTTCCAGTAAACAATCCTGCAGCAGAAACACTCGCTGAGCATCCCATTGCCCCATTACAAAAATTAACTCCTCCAGTCCCACCATAATAATTAATATAAGTTATTCCCCCAGCATTTGAATCTAAGTGAAGATTGGTTCCAGTATTCATATACAAACGACTAGCTAGTGTAACTTGACCAGCTACAATGGATCCGCCAGTTATAGCCCCAGAAGCAGTAATTGCCCCCGATGGAACATTCAAATTGTGCGCTCCTGACCCAGGGCCTATTTGAACATCCCCTGCAGTATAATAATTAAGTTCTAATGTACTTCCAGCACTTTCAACTGTATCAAAATAACCAGAATTTCTATTTCCAGAATAAACTCCAATACCATAAGCTGTGCCTCCACTAAGTCCAACATATCCCCCAGATGCTACTTGGATATTAGTTACATCACAAACTGAATCTGCACTACAAGCATATGCATTTGTTGCAGTAGCTGCATTACCGGTTGTACTTCCAGCACTTCCCCCAATATTCATTCCTGCATTTGGAGTTACCGTTTGAATGTCTGTAAAACCAACTTCACTTGTTGTCAAATACATTGACCAAGTTCCACCAAAATCTCCATATCCCACTGATACCTTATCAACAGCAGCATGCAGATAATTTCCCCAATTAGTACCCGTAGTTCCAAGTAGAATATATCTCGCTCCTGCAGCATCAGATGCAACTCTAACAGTTTGAGTTTGATCACTATTAAGAACAGTTGCTTCAGGCATGTGCCATGCAGATGTTCCGGTATAAGTATAACCTCTAACATGATAATCCCCGATAGTCCCATATCCTTGAGCAGATATTTCCACATCAATCATCATATTTGGAGGACTAGCTATTTTAATAACAAGAATACCAGTATCAGTAGTATCCGCATAATATTCCGCTACATTTTCAACTGTTTCAACATTTCCTCCGTTATAGGTATAACCTGCAACACTTAACGTGCTTGCAAGAGTTGTAGTTCCATCAACCAACAAGTTATTATCACCTGCATCACTATCTCCACCAACATGAAGTCCTCCGTTAATTGAAAGTTTAGATAAAGGATTCGTCGTCCCGATGCCGACGTTGCCGTTGGCTAAAATACGCACCCTTTCTGTGGCCGCAGTGTACAACAGCATAGGCCCTGTTGCTGCATAAATATTGAGTGCGCCATCACCGCCATAACTCGTTGCACTTTCATTCATCATCCATAGATATCCAGACCTGCTACCAGATTTTATTTCCATTTGTGAATACAAATCTCCGGTAGTAGTGGTTTGTTCTACTCTAAACATATTAGCTGAACCGGCATTACTAACTACTAATTTAACCCCCGGCGCCGTCGTCCCGATGCCGACTTTACCATCTTGGATTCTCATTGTCTCAACAGCATTAGTTAAAAATGCAATAGGTTGAGTTGATGCATTAGCAAATATTAATGCCCCAGCAGATGTTCCCATATCAAATGCTACTAAATTAGCATGAGGAATAACACCACCATAAGCATTCCCAGTTCTTGTACTACTATTAATATTTAGATTAAGTTGAGTCACATTACTTTTAAACAATACATTTGAATAATCTGCATTTGATGAAACAAATTGTGCAAGATTTATAGTCGAAGTTGATACATGTAATTGACTCCCCGGCGCCGTCGTCCCGATGCCGACGTTGCCTTCTTTTGTAATTCTTACCCTTTCAGCCCAACCACTGTTATAAGTCCAGAAACCAAGAAAGTTTGTTGTGCCTGCTTGTGTCGCCGGTGCAATTATTCCACCACCAGTCGTATCGTAACCCAAAATAATACCTGGTCGGTCAGCGACGGATGCGGCAGTTGAGTTAAACAAAGCAAGACGATATCCAGTACCTGCAAATGCTACATTTGCCCCATCCATAACTTCTAATTTTGCCCCTGGTCCCGTCGTCCCGATGCCGACGTTGCCTGTTGTTGCTACCTGTAGTCCTGTGTAGGCAATATTGTAAGCTTGCGAGGCAACCGTTTGAGAAGTTGAAACTGTAAGACTTGTTATTGAACCAAAAGCGGTAATTGTTCCAGCAGTTGTTCCGTTGGCAAAGACAAATTGTGAACCAACCATAGCACTGGTAAATGTCGTGCCTACACCTGTGACTGTGGTGAGTGATTGTGATGCCGTACCTGTGCTGTATTGAGTAGGAGTAACAGAGAGTATTCCACTTGGGACTACCGTCCCGATGCCGACGTTGCCGCCGTTAAAATATGAATTGCCCGATCCAGTAATATATGTACTGCCATATACATTAGAACCGCTTGGTGAAATTACCACGCCACTGCTGGCGGAATCGCAGGTGCCGCTTGCGTTGCCCGCACAAATTCTAGAATAACTATATATTGTTCCATTCGCGTTAATACTGGCTGATCCGCCAATATCCAAGGTTGCCCAATTTGAAGATGAACCTCCACCTAAAATAAGACCATTTAGGTTTGAATCACCGCCATTAATATAATAAGTTGTGCCACCGGTATAAATCGTTCCGTCGGCCCGGAAACTATATGGCGTATAGATACCGCTAGTAAAACTATTCTGCTGGTTCAGGCGGAGATAGGTATCGGTGCCGTCAATGGCATATTTACTATTAATCTGTAGGTAGTTAGTGGCATTTATCAATCCTGCGGTTGTTAGGGTTCCCGTAAAACTCGCCGCCGAGGAGATTGTTTGGCCGTTGATGAGGCCGGAAGTGATTGTCCCACTCACCGTCAGATTGCCCGGAATAGAAGTATTTCCACTCCCATCTAGTAATGTCAATGTTCTTGTGGTGAAGGGTGTATATGTCATTCTTTGCTGAACATAGATTGGTTCCGTGGCATCATCTCCAGTGGAGATATAAAGAGCTCCGTCGTTGCTTGTCCCAGTTGTGTAAATCTCGTAAAAGTCATTGGCGGCTACAGTTTTATAGATACTGGCATTAGGATAAAGATTTCCAGCCACCGTCAAAGTACCGGTAAAATTCGCCGCGGAAGAAATTGTTTGGCCATTGATGAGGCCGGAGGTGATTGCTCCGGAAACCGTTAATGAAGTTAATGTCCCAACAGAAGTAATGGCTGGCTGGGCTGCTGTTGTGACTGTGCCGGCAGTGGTGGCAGAACCAGCGATGTTCATCGTCTGTCCACTTATAAAAGTCGCGACTTTTGCAGCGGTGGCGCTTCGATAATAATTATCTCCAAACTTACCCATTAAGTATGTCACCGTACCGGCACTGATATCATCGGTAGAATTAAAATAGTTAGTATTTATATATCCGCCACTATCGCGAACGACGACATTGTTAGCTACGGTACTCTGGCTAGCGTGGAAAGTATCAACCGTATCCGCGTTGCCAGTGATACTAATTCCCCACGTTCCTGATGCACCAGTACCTGTTAGAGTTGGTGCATAAGAATTATAGTTACCATCATGAAGAACTCTTCTCCATGCTGTATATCCTGTGCCACTTTGAAGTGCAGATGTTCCTCTAAAATACATATCGTCTGACACATAACCACCAGCTATTTGAAATGCTACATCTGTAGAGTTTGTGGTATGAATTAAGTCAAGATAACTTTCACCAGGACCATTTGTACCAACACCAGCGATTGCATATATACCAGTCGTGCGTCCCGCAAGACTATAATCATTACCATCGCTTCTATCTATTCGTACAGTAAAGTTACTTATTGCACCTGCAGTTAAGCTTGATGCTGTACCCGTAAGCCCCGTCCCCGCTCCACTAAATGAGGAACCGGTAATAGTACTTGCCGCATTCAATGTCCCAGTAAAATTCGCTGCGGAAGAAATTGTTTGGCCGTTTATGAGTCCGGAAGAAATCGTACCAGTCGAGGTTATGGCATTCGCACCCACGGCAAGAGTCCCCCCCATTGTAAGGCCGGTAAGTGTTCCAACACTTGTAAGTGATGAACCGGTGACGGTTGCATTAAGTGTCGTGCCCGAAAGTGTTCCCGCTGGAGCAATGACAGCATTTCCACTAGCTGCGGTTATCAATCCTTTTCCATTGACCGTAAAAGTTGGTATTGAAGTAGAAGAACCAAATGAACCTACGTTTGCATTAACTGTTGCTAGTGTCAAAGCTCCACCTGCAACAATAGTTGCGTCACTAATCATAGAAACAAAAGTTGGAACACCTGTTGCACTAGCTATAAGAAGTTGCCCTGTTGTTCCAGCGGCAGTTACTAAGACTGAAGTTGCTGCGTTACCATAGAGGACTCCGTTGGCTGTGAAAGTTGAGACTCCTGTTCCACCACTTGCAACTCCAAGATCAGTGGTTAATGTGACGGCTCCAGTAACTGTTAATCCTCCTCCTAAAGTAGTCAGACCAGTACCAAGCAAGGTAAGAGTTGGGTTGCTGGTAACATTACCCAAGGAAATAGCTGTCGTCGTAGCTGAGCCAGCAGTAATGGTAGAACCACTTATTGCCGTCGTTGCTCCGACTCTACCAAGAGTTAAACCAGTTTGAGTAGCAGTTCCAATATTCATAGCTACTCCTGTAGCAGTATCCCAAGTTGGAGCTAGGAATGAAGTAGCCGCGGTAACTGTGCCGGTAAATGATGCAACTGCAGAAATGGTTTGAGAATTGATGGTACTGGAAGTAGCAATTGTTGTGATTCCACTCAAAGCTCCAGCCGCAGAAATATCTATTGTTGGAGTTTCAAGGAAGTTAGTGAAGTTGGCTCCACCGGAATTAGTAATCTTGATAGCGTCAGTAACTATTGTTGTACCACCAGCCACAGTATCAGCATTGTCTAGAAGCAGAAGAGCCGCGACGACATTGTCAGTTATGTTAGCTGTTAATTGATTTTGGATTCTAACGGCATATCCTGTATTACCGGCAATGGTAGGATTGTTGGTGAAGTTAACTGCCAGTCCTGTAATACCGGCCGTGTTGGCTAATGTTGATTGAGCATTTATGATATCAAAAGATATCGCACTTAATGCCGTATTAGTTGTAGCCGTATTAGTGGTATTAACATCAAGTCCTGTCCCGGTTGTCAAAGAGTTAGCTGTAATTGTATTGGCTGTCGTCGTTGTCCCAGTGTATGTCTGAGCAAATGTTCCAGTCCCAGAAGTCATGACCACATTGGCATTGGCTGCCATGGTTAAGGCTCCGGCCAGATTCAAGGCCCCGGTGGTTACGACGAAATCAGTCCCGGCATTACCAATATTTGTGATGATATTTGTATTAGCGTCCAATGTTCCACTTAATGTATGGGCTCCAACTGTATCTGCTGCACTATCAAAGGTTATTCCTCCATCGGCAGCAAGAGCCCCAGCAACAGTTAAACTTCCGGTGAATGAAGCTGTGGCCGAAATGGTTTGAGAATTGATGGTACTGGAAGTAGCAATTGTTGTGATTCCAGAGAGAGCACCTAGTGTTGTGATGTTGAGTCCAGAACCTGATGTCAAAGCAAAAGTAGTACCAGCAAGTGAAAGGGCTCCAGTCGCATTTCCAATAGTTGTCGCAAGTGTACCTGTGGAGTTGATAAGGGTGGTGCCGAGAATGGTGGTTGTGCCATTGATGGCATTGGTGCCAGTGGCATTACCAAATGTATTGATGGCTCCAGTGCCTGTCCCAAAAGTATTTGTCAGAGATGCTCCTGTTCCAAGAGTTGAAGCTCCTGATGAAGTTAGGGTAGTTGCAGAAATATTTGGAATTGTGATTGTGCCAGTCCCAAAAGTGACTGGGCGGTTGGTAACGGTGTTGATAGAAAGAGTGGTAGCTGTTGTTAGATCAATAACTGGACTTAAAGAAGAAATATTTGTTGAGACATTATTCAAAGTGACAATACCTGTGCCAGTTCCGAAAGTATTGGCTCCTGTGATAGTTGTGGCCCCGTTTAAAGAAACTGCGCCTGTACCAGTCGAGAATGTGTTAGCTCCAGTTTGAGAAAAAGAATTGTCTAAAGTTGTGACTCCATGAAGAGTTATCGTATCCGTGCCAGCATCACCGAGTGTAGTGTTTCCTTCGACATTGAGTGTACCGATAGTAGTAGAACCTGCAGTAGTAGAACCTGTTAAGATTAAAT
>Ga0265292_1000691_pt1 | contig 40543 bp, 46 predicted proteins | sample Munlanlewell296A_FD_189080 | JGI IMG/M metagenome (GOLD analysis project Ga0265292, IMG submission 189080) | Leachate microbial communities from a municipal landfill in Southern Ontario, Canada - Leachate well 296A | ecosystem: Engineered > Solid waste > Landfill > Unclassified | place: Canada... | reverse complement strand
CTCCGAAGAACGCACCGGCGGCACCGGGGCCGGACCGCGCGCGGCGGCGATCTCCTGCGCGGTGCGCAGCGCGGTCCCCGAAGGCGCATCCGCCTTTCGGTCGTGGTGTATCTCAATGATCTCGATGCTGGGAAGGAACCGAGAGGCGCGCGCGGCAAACTGCATCATCAGCACGGCGCCGATCGCGAAATTTGGAGCAACGAACACGTTGGATTCACTGCCCTCCTCCTCGATCATGTGCCGAATCGTCTGGAAGTCGCCTTCCGACAACCCCGTCGTACCCACAACGATGTCGACCGCGTGCCGAACGCACCAACGGATATCGTCCATGACCGCATCCGGGTGAGTGAAATCGACAACCACATGCGCGTCGGCTTGGCTGAGGAGGTCGATCTCGTCCGAAACCCGCATCGGGCCGTCGCCGCCGATCTGCACGGTCTCACCGCTTGCCGCGATATCCACAGCAGCGACAAGAACCGTTTCGGGATCCTGTCCCAGCGCACGACAAACCTCACGCCCCATCTTGCCGAGAGCGCCCACCACACCAACCCGAATCATGCTGCCCCCTCCAAGAACCGCCGCATGCCATCATCGTCGATCTTGGGGCCAAGGACCGCCAACGACCACGGAACGCAGAACAGCGCGCCTGCGACCTCCCGCACGTCCTCGAGCGTCACTGCCGTCAGCCGAGCGATCAGGTCGGCCCCTGAAAGCACTTCCCCGTAAAGCAGTTCACCCCTGCCGAGGTGGCTCATCAACGCACCGGGCTCATCCAGCGACATCAGGATCGACCCTCGCAAGTGCCCAACGGCGCGTTCGAGTTCGGACTCGTGGATCCCCTCTGAAGCGACCTCATCAACGATCGCCCGCGCCCTTCGAAGGACCTCCCCGACGTTGTTCGGCGAACAACCCGCGTAGATCGTAAAGAGCCCCGTCTCGGCGAATCCCTGATGATCCGACGAAACGGCGTAAGCCAAGCCCTGCCGCTCGCGAATCTCCTGAAATAGCCTCGACGACATCCCGCCGCCGAGTGCGACATTCAGCACAGCCAGCGCCCACCGGCGCGCGTCATTGCGTGGGATTCCGGGGACCCCGTACACGATGTGCGCCTGCTCGACGTCGCGACGACGAACAGTCAGCGCGCCGACGGCCGAGGCGACGTCGCCCGTCGGTCCGGACCAAGCCTGCCCGGCGCCAAAGGCATCCTCGCACCAATCAACAACTCGTGCGTGTTCGACGTTCCCTGCCGCGGCAACAACGATCTCGCCGTACTGCGAGCGGTATGTCGAGAGCAGATCGTCCCTGGTCATCGCCGCCACCGTCTCGGCGTACCCTTCCACCCGTCGCCCAAGCCCATGCTCCGGCCACAGCGCCTCGGAGAACAAGTCGAAGACAAGATCGTCGGGCGTGTCCTCGTGCAGCGAGATCTCCTCCAACACCACGCCGCGCTCCGCCTCGACGTCGTCGTTCGCCAACGTCGCATTGCGCACCATGTCGGCAATCGTGTCGATGGCCTCCGACGCATCTTCACCGAGCACGCGTGCATAGAAGCACGTGTGATCTCGGCCGGTGAAGGCATTGAGATCGCCGCCGACGGCGTCGAACTGCTGAGCTATCGCCAGAGCCGAACGTCGCGACGTCCCCTTGAACACCAGATGCTCGAGGAAATGCCCGACCCCGGCGAGGGGCGCGGGCTCGCCCCGCGACCCCACCGGACTCCAGACTCCGATCGACGCCGTACGCTGTCCGGCAACCGGCTGCGTGACGACGCGAACGCCCGACGGAAGAACCGTTCGCTCAAACGTCATCGACGCCGTGTGATTCCTAGTGCTCGCGCCTCGGGCCACGAGGCCGACGGCTGCGGTCACGATCGTGGTCCGAGTCGCCACCCTCGCGGGGCTTGCGCTCCGGACCGTCGTAACGCTCGCCGTTTTCCGGGTTGATCGGCGACAAGCTGATCTTGCCGAGCGCGATGTCCACCTTCTGCACCTCGACCTGGATCGAGTCGCCGATGTTGTAGACGCCTTCGATCCGCTCGATGCGCTTGCCGAACCCAAGCTTCGAGATGTGCACGAGACCGTCCTTGGAGGATCCCGGCACGCCCACGAAGAGACCAAGTCCCTCACGCACTCCGAGGATCTTCCCGTCGAACCGAAGACCCGCCTCCGGCATCACCGGGTTGGCGATCGACTCGATCATGGCGCGCGCGCGCTCGCCACCGTCGCCGCCCTTGGACGCGATGAAGATACGGCCGTCGTCTTGGATGTCGATCTCGGCACCGGTTTCAGCCTGGATCTCGTTGATCTTCTTGCCCTTCGGGCCGATGACCTCACCGATCTTGTCGATCGGGATCTGCACCGTGATGATCTTCGGTGCGTACTCGGACAGTTCGGAACGCGGCGCCGCGAGCGCGCCGCTAAGCACCTCAAGGACCTGCATCCGCGCGGTACGAGCCTTCCCGAGCGCGCGCCCGAGGACCTCGGCCGGGATGCCGCTGAGCTTCGTGTCCAACTGCAACGCGGTGACGAAGTCCTTGGTGCCGGCAACCTTGAAGTCCATGTCGCCGAAGGCGTCTTCAGATCCAAGGATGTCGGTCAGCGTGACGTATTCCCCATCCTCGTAGATGAGACCCATCGCAATCCCGCCGACCAAGTCGTAGATGGGGACTCCTGCGTCCATCAGCGCCAGCGTCGAACCGCACACGCTCGCCATGGAACTCGAGCCGTTCGACCCGAGCACTTCCGAGACGATTCGGATCGCGTACGGGAACTCCTCCTCGGGCGGCACGACCGGCAGCAGTGCCCGTTCGGCGAGCGCGCCGTGGCCGATCTCACGGCGACGAGGACCGCGCATGAAGCCGGTCTCGCCGGTCGAGAAGGGTGGGAAGTTGTAGTGGTGCATGTACCGCTTCTCGTCCTCGGGATCGAGGGTGTCGATCATCTGCGTCATCCGCATCATCCCGAGCGTCGCGATCGACAACACCTGAGTGTCACCCCGCTGGAACAGGCCGGTTCCGTGTGCGCGCGGCAACAGATTCACGTCCGCGGTCAACGTCCGAATCTGGTCGACGGTTCGCCCGTCCATTCGCACCCCGTCGGAGACGATCCTGCGACGGACAAGCTTCTTCGTCAGCGACCGGACTGCGGGGCTGAATTCCTTGGCGCGCTCCGCGAGGGCCTCGTCGGCGGTGAGTTCCTCAACAACCTTGGCCTTGATCTCGTCCAGGCGACCTTCACGCTCGGCCTTGTCCGCGATGGTCAGCGCGACTCCAAGATCCGCTTCGGCGATCACGCGCACTCGCTCGGCGACGTCCTCGCCGTAATCCGGGAACGTCGGGAACTCACGCGTCGGCTTCGCGGCAAGGGCGGCGAATTCACTCTGCATCTCGCACAGCTCGCGGATGTAACGCTTAGCTTCCTCAAGCCCGGCAGCAACGACATCCTCGGTCGGCGCGGAGTGTCCGGCCTTGATCAGGTTCCAAGCGCGCTCGGTCGCCTCGGCCTCGACCATGATGATGCGTACGTCACCGTCGGCACTGGATCCGCCGGCGACCACGAGGTCGAAGGTGCACTCCTCGATCTCTTGGAACGAGGGGAAGGGAATCCAGCGCCCCGAACTGAAGCCCAACCGCAATCCGGCGACGGGGCCTTCGAAAGGCATGCCGCCCAGCATTACGGCGGTTGAAGCGCCCGTGATGGCGACAACGTCGAATGGGTTCACGTGGTCAACCGACAAAACCGTGGCGATCACGTGGACTTCGTTGCGGAATCCCTTAGGGAACGACGGGCGCAGCGGACGGTCGATGAGGCGCGCGGTGAGAATCGCGGTCTCCGACGGCCGACCTTCGCGGCGGAAGAATCCGCCGGGGATCTTCCCGGCTGCGTACATGCGCTCTTCGACGTCGACGGTCAACGGGAAGAAGTCGAGGTGCTCCTTGGGGGCCTTGGAGGCGACCACGGTGCAAAGCACCTGGGTCTCCCCGAGGGTGATGAGGACGGCGCCGTCCGCAAGACCTGCGAAACGGCCGGCCTCCAGCCGAAATACCTTGCCGTCGATGTCACGCTCAAGCGTGAACGGATGAGTTATTGCCATGGCAGACGAACCTCCTGAGGTTCACTCGGGCACCTCGTGCGAGGCACCCTGCTGCCCGGCCTGGAGCGGTTTGGTTTCGGAGTCAGTTGCCGGTTGAGAGCTTCAAGAGCCGCGGCGCTTGCCGCCCACAACCGAGAACTGACTTCCCTCGCCGTTCCAGCCGGGCTGGGAAATGGGATCTGTCCGTTCCCCCTTTCGCGCATACACCGAGAGGGCGGTTTCCCGCCCCCTCGAAGACTACCGCCGGATCCCGAGTTTCTCAGTGAGAACTCGGTACTTCGCGATGTCCTGCTGCTTGATGTACCCGAGCAGGCGCTTGCGACGACCCACCATCATCAGCAGGCCCCGGCGCGAATGATGGTCCTTGCGCTGTGCCTTGAGATGCTGGTTAAGGTCGTTGATCCGTCGCGTCAGTAGCGCGATCTGAACCTCCGACGAGCCCGTGTCGCTCTCGCTCTTGCGGAAGTCCTGGATGATTGGTTGCTTGTCTTGCGTGGAAAGGGCCATGTAGGTCTCGCAGGCTACCAGAGGCCCGGGAGCAGGGCAAAGAGCGCCGAAGTTCTCCGAACAAACAAGATTCGCGGGCTCGGGATGTAACGCGGGGACGCTCAGGCCCGATAAAGCGGCAAACGACCAGCGAAGGGAAGGAGCATCATGCACAAGCGAAACATTCTCCCCCAAAAGGTCTTCACCTGGGGATTCATGGCCGTTCTGGCCTTCGGGGGAGGAATCGGGCTTCGCTCCCTGGTCGGCGCAGTTGCGCCCTCCGACGCCCCGGCGCCGAGCCCCGGCGTCACGTCGCCGGATCCGACGGCTGCCGCGAGCGACTCGTCAATCTCCACGGCCGCCTCGGACACCTCTCCCGCACCCACCGACCCACAGCCCATCGACTCCGAGGTCGCGAGTGATGACTCCGCGTCCGAAGATGACGCAACCGACCAAGAAGAAGCGGACCTGCCCGACGCGGATGACGACTCTGAGGACGCTGCCGAGACCTCGGAGGAAAGCGACGACATCGAAGAGACCGAAGCTCCGGACGACGAGAACGGCGACCTGTCCGAGACCAACGACGACTCGGACCCTGAGGACGCCCCGGAGGTCGAAGACTGACGCCACCCGCCCTCCCCGGGAAGCGCGCGCGCCCGGCGCGCGCTTCCCCCGCGTTTGCCCCAACGCCGCGAAGTTCTGGAGTGCTTGAGGATTCCGCCCAACATGACGAACTCACTGACATGACCCCTGCGCGCGGGCTACCCCTGATCCCCGGACACGCCGTAACGTCCGAGGGTGATCCAACGATGAGAGAGGTAAGCACGCGCGATCTTGTAACGCGCGCTCAAGCGGGAGACAAAGAGGCCTTCGCCATGATCTTCGATCGGTTCCACGATGAGGTATACCGGTTCGCCGCGCGTCGGCTTGGGGATCCGGTCCTCGCGCAAGACGTCGCCGCTGAGACCTTCGTCGCGCTCTTCCCAGGCATTCGCCGATTCCGCTGGACGGGAGTTCCTTTCGAAGCCTGGCTCTACACCATCGCGCGACGCAGGATCGCCGACGAGTTGCGCGGGCAGGCGCGCAGTGCGCGCGTGGGTGAGGCATGCAAGCAGTTCGAGACCGAGTCCGCTCCAGCCCCGAGTCTCGAAGGGGCCATCGACATGCGCGCAGCCCTCGCCCGCATGCCCTGGGCCGAACGCGAGATCCTCGAGTTGCGCTTCATGGAAGACCTCGACGCCGCACAGACGGCACTGCGAGTCGGCAAGACGCCGGGGGCGGTCCGAGTCGCGCAGCATCGCGCCCTCGCACGGCTGCGTGAGATGATGGACGAAGGTGAGAATCGATGAACGACGACGAACTCATTCGAGCAATTCACCAAGCGGGCGAGGTGCCCCCACCACCCGACCGCGACGGCGCCTTCGAGCGGGCCATGCTGGCGGCGCAGCACTCGACGCCGCACCACCTCCGCAGGGGGATCGTCACGCTGATCGCCGCCGCGATCGTCCTTGCTCCGGTTGGCGTCTTCGCGACCATCGGCCACTACTCGAAAGCAAGACCGGCGCCGACAATGCCGGCTGTCGCCTCCCCGTCACCGTCCACCCCAGCCGTTCGTTCGCACAACCCGACCACACAAACGGTCGTCAAAGACGAGGGCACCGAGGATTCATCCGACGACGGCACTAAGCCGGACGACGAGTCAACCGAACGCCCAAAGACGGAAACCGACGAGACGGAGCACACCTCCGACAAGGAAGAAAGCAACTCGCCGACACCCGATGAGAGCGAATCGCCCACCGAGGATGGAGAGGAGCCCGACGACTCCGTAGAAGCCCCCGACGACTGATCCCGTCAGTCTGATCGCAACAGTTCCCGCGCGCGCTCGACATCGGCACGCATCTGGCGGACAAGTTCGTCGACGTGCTCGAACTTGCGTTCGTCGCGCAGTCGGTGAAGGAACTCGATCTCGACATTCTGCCCGTACAAGTCCAAATCGAACCCAATCACATGCGCCTCCACCACCGGCGTGTCGCGATCACCGAACGTCGGGTTCATCCCAACATTGACGACCACGGGGTACCTGACGTCGCGCCAGTGCATCCACCCGGCGTACACACCCAAGCGCGGCAGGATCAAACGAGGGTGAACCAGCAGGTTCGCCGTCGGAAAGCCCAGGCCGTGACCTCGGCTCGCTCCGTGCTCGACGTAGCCCTCCAGCCGAAACGGTCGATCCAACTCCTCGGCGACGCGCTCAACCCGCCCCTCGGAAATGTGGCGACGGATGAGACTCGACGACACCACCTCTTTCTCACCACCCATCTGCATCGCGAAGATCGACACGTCGAACCCGTAACGCGCGCCCAAGTCCGCGAGCGTCTCGATGTTGCCCGACTGTTGATGCCCGAATCGGAAGTTTGCGCCCACTACGCAGTGCACGCAGGACAACTTCTCAACCAGCACCGTCCTCACGAACTCGTCGGGAGACAGTGCTCGAAAAGCCTCGTCGAACTCGAGCGCGACGACTGCCTGGATGCCGATCTCGGACATCAAGCGCGCGCGCTGGTCGAGCGTGGTGATCAGCGCGGGCGCGCGCCCCGGGGCTATGACCTCCAGGGGATGGCGATCAAAGGTCACGACGACCGGCGCAACTCCAAACGAACGCGCCTTGTCCAGGACAGAGCGCATCAATGCCTGATGCCCGCGGTGAACCCCGTCGAAGACGCCGATGGTGACCGCGCTCGGACCGAAGCCCGGCGGAATTCCGTCGATGCCGCGAAAGACCTTCATTGCTCCGCCACCACACACAGCGAACGCGCTTCCGATCCCCGATCCTGCATCATTGCCAAGAGCCCCGCAGGTCCCCACGCGGCCCACGGACCATCCACGCCCGCCGCAGCAACCGGACGCCCGTGGAGCAACGCCGTCGCCTCGGCAGATTCGAGAGTTCGACGAGGATACTCCGCGACCGCTTCCTCCATCGGACGCAACCGCCCAGCGTCGACCGCACCAAGCTCGACGGCATCCTCCAGGCCGAACGAACCCACGCGTGTTCGACGCAACGCAGCAAGCGAGGCGCCCGGCCCAAGGGCCGCCCCCAGATCCGCAGCGAGCGAACGGACGTAGGTCCCCTTCGAGCAACGGACGTACAGCACGGCGCGCGCTCTGCTCCCTGGGGTGAATGACTCCAACTCAAGCCGGTCAATGACTACGCGGCGCGCAGGCCGATCCACTTCCTCGCCGCGTCGCGCCTTCCGGTAAAGACGCTCTCCCCCCACCTTCACGGCACTCACCATCGGGGGGATCTGTTCGACCTCTCCGCGGAACGCTCCCAGCGCCTCACCAACCAGGGCCGCATCCAGCCCAGAGGAGTCCGACTGCTTGACGACTTCACCTTCGGAGTCGAGCGTGGTGGTCACCACTCCGAAGACGACCTCGGCGCGGTATTCCTTCCACGTGGCCTCCAGAAACCGAAGCAGACGTGTCGCGCGTCCGACGCCCACCACGAGGATCCCGGTCGCCTGGGGATCGAGCGTACCGGCGTGGCCGACACGACGAACGCCGAGCGCCCGCCGAACGCGCGCAACGACGTCGTGCGAAGTCATGCCCGACGGCTTGTCGACAACCAGGAAGCCGTTCACCGCGACAAGGCGGCGACGATTCGGTCGATGGTGGACGCGCGATCGCCGTTGGGGCTGGTGAAGCCGGCGGCGAGTGGGTGTCCGCCGCCTCCGAAAGACTCGCACACTGCGCCCACATTGGATTCGCCCTTGGACCGCATCGACACCTTGTACCGTCCGTCGGATTGTTCCTTCATCAGAACGGCGACGTCCGCGACGTCCACGCTGCGAACGAGGTCGATCAGCGCCTCAATGTCCTCGATCTGAATCCCATGATCCTCAAGATCGCGCAGCGTGACCCACGTCCACACCAGTCCCGCGTCGCCGCGCACGGACAACCGGTCCAGCGCCACCCCGGCGAGCTTCAGGTACCCAACAGGATGAGTCTCGTAGATCGCCCGGGACACCGCATCGTGCTCTACTCCTCGCCCCAGCAAGTCGGCGACCATACGGTGGAGATCGGGAGTCGTGTTGCGGTACTGGAATCGACCGGTGTCGGTCACGACTCCCGTGTACAGACAGGTCGCGATGTCGCGGTCGATCTCGACGCCGAGGCGTTGGATCAACTCGTACACCAACACCGCGCTTGCGGCGGTGTCGGCGTCTATGACGTTGACGTGCCCGCAATGATCACTCGACGCATGATGATCGACGACGACCAACTTCCGAGCCGCCCGCAGGTTTGGTTCAAGCGATCCGAATCGATTGAACGACCCCGCGTCGAACGCTATCGCGAGGTCGGGCTCCGCCGGAAACTGCGACGGTGCAACAGCCATGTCGAGTCCCGGGAGAAACGCGTAGTGGCGCGGCAAGATGAACGGCTCGCTCCACGACGCAACAACCTCGACGCCGCGCGCTCGAAGCGCCAGGCCGAGAGCCAACATCGACCCCAGTGCGTCGCCGTCGGGACCTTCGTGGCATGACAGCGCCACCCTCGGCGCCCCGTCCAAGGCCGCCAAGGTCGCAGTCCACACTTCCGGCGCGATCGTCACGCGGCGTCAGTCCTCCTGGTCTCGATGAAGCTCCGCAAGGATGATATCCACTCGCGAGGCGCGCTCCGGAACCGGATCCTCGATGAATTCTATCGCCGGGACATAACGCATCCGGACCTGCTGCGCGACGGACGCCCGAAGATGTCCGGACGCGCGCGCCAGCGCGTCGCGAGTGGCCGCAAGAACCTCCGGCTCACCCAGCACGGTGTAGTAGGCCCGAGCGAGGTGCAGATCGGGCGTCAAGGTCACGTCGGTGATGGTGACGAACCCGAGTCCCGGATCCCGTAGTCGCTCCACCTCAACGGCGAGGACCTGCTTGATCGCGGCGCGAACCCGCTCCGCCCGCGGATAGCTCCTCGGTGCCGTCATCGGTCCTCCGGCCGGATCACGTCGATGAAAGTCTCGATGATTTCAACCTCCGGCTCGGCCTGAACGCGTCGGCCGATCTCCGCCAAGATCTTGCGGGCCTGGAAGTGCGTCCCAGAGACGACCGAAACGCCGACTGCGGCCCGCTGTCGGAGATCCTGATACTCGACCTCTGCCACCGCACAGGCGAAGTTCCTCGACAATCCCGCCTGAAGACGTCGCAGCACGGAGCGTTTTTCCTTGAGCGAATCGCACCCGGCTAGCCGAAGGTCGAAACGCGCGAAGCCGACGAACATGGCCGGTCAACGTTAGCGAGGAACCTCTCGCACCTCGTAGGACTCGAACACGTCGCCTTCTTTGATGTCTTGGTAGTTGTCCATGCCGATTCCGCACTCGTAACCGCCGGCAACCTCTCGGACATCTTCCTTGAAGCGACGCAAACTCGATACCGTCGTGTCGGCGAGGATCACACCCTCGCGGAGCAACCGAACCTTCGCCCCGCGCTTGATGACCCCTTCTTCGACGTAGCTGCCCGCGATGATCCCAACCTTGGGGACCTTGAAGGTCTCGCGAACCTGAGCCCGGCCCATGACTTCCTCGGCGAAGATCGGGCGCAACATGCCCTTGAGCGCCGCCTCAACCTCCTCCACCAGCTTGTAGATGATCTGGTAGGTCTTGATGTCCACGCCGCCCTGTTCGGCCAATGCCCGAGCCTTGGGGTCCGGGCGAACGTTGAAGCCGAGGACAACGGCTCCCGACGCCTCCGCCAGCGTGATGTCGTTCTCGCTGATCGCGCCGACTGCCCTATGCAGAACGCGAACCGAGGCGTCTTCGACCTGCAGTTTCTCGAGTGCGTCGGTAACCGCCTCCAGCGAACCTTGCACGTCCGCCTTGAGGACGACCGTCAACTCGAGCGCCTCGCCATCGCGCGCCTCGGCGTAGAGATCCTCCAGAGTCACGCGCCGACGACCGGCCACATGCTCGGCAGCCCGTCGCTTGGTTTCCCGATCCTGGGCGATCTGGCGGGCGGCTCGCTCGCTGTCGGCAGAACGGAAGTCGTCGCCGGCCTGCGGAACGGTGCTGAATCCCAAGACCTGGATCGGGGTTCCCGGGCCGGCTTCCTTCACCGGCGTTCCGCCATCGTCGAGCATCGCCCGAACTCGCGCCCAAGACGCACCGCACACGATCACATCACCCGCTTGCAAGGTCCCGCGCTGCACCAGCACGGTCGCAACCGGTCCGCGTCCCTTGTCCAAATGCGCCTCGATCACAACGCCGCGCGGGGGGGCATCGGGGTTGGCCTTCAGTTCTGCGATGTCAGCCACGAGCAGCAACACGTCGAGAAGATCCTCGATCTTGTCTCCGCTCTTTGCGCTGACGTCCACAAAGGGGGTGTCGCCGCCCCACTCCTCGGGCACCAGGCCGTGCTCGGTCAACTGCTGACGCACGCGGCCGGGATCAGCCTCGGGCTTGTCGATCTTGTTGACTGCCACGACGATCGGCACCTCGGCAGCGCGCGCGTGCGCCAGGGCTTCAACCGTTTGCGGCTTGACGCCGTCGTCCGCAGCCACGACCAGGACCGCGATGTCGGTCGCCTTGGCCCCTCGCGCGCGCATCTGCGTAAAGGCCTCGTGTCCGGGTGTGTCGATAAACGTGATGGCGCGGTCGTTCTTGTGCACCTGGTACGCACCGATGTGCTGTGTGATTCCACCGTGCTCTTGTGCGACGACGTCGGTCTTGCGGATGCGGTCGAGCAGCAGCGTCTTGCCGTGGTCGACGTGCCCCATCACGGTAATGACCGGAGGACGAGGCACAAGCATCGATACATCTTCGTCTTCGGATGAATCCTCAGCCTCAACCTGCTCTAGTGGCGACACGATCTTCGCCGTGAATCCGTGCTCCGAGCACATCAGTTCGGCGGCATCGTCGCTGAGCGACTGCGCAACCGTGTAGGCCTCCCCCAGCAGGAAGAGCTTCTTGATGATCTCGGTGGGCGACACCCCAATCATCGAAGCGAGTTCCGACACCGTGATGCCGCGGTGAATCGACAGGATCTTGTCCGCCACCGGAGCCTGCGCATCCGGCGCGGCGAGTTCGGCGGCTGGGGATTCGACGGCGGCCGGCACCGCGGTCGGTTCGGACTTCGCGGTGGATTCGACGGCAACATCCGGACGCTTCTTCGCGGCGGTCGCACGCGTCGCCGGTGTCGGTCCGGTCGCCGTCCGCTCGGCCGACGGGCGTTCCGCAGTTCGCTCAGCCGGAGGATGAGACGGTCGCTTTGGGCGCTGAGGGCGAACAACCACCGCAGTGGCCGCAAGTTGCTTCAGCGTTCCCTTCTCCGCCCCCTCGACCAACTTCGCAACCACGTCCGCCTCGACCGTCGAGGAGTGGCTCTTCGCGACGACACCGAGCCCCGCCAGGGCCGCAATCACTTCGCGGCTCGACAACTTCAGCTCTTTCGCCAGCTCGTAAACGCGCTTGGGCATGTCACTCCTCGGCCGACAACTTCTTCTCTTCCCTCGCGCCTTCGTCCGCGGTTTCCCGCGCACGAAGAGCCCGTACGAGTCTCCCGCGCGCTCGGTCGCGGCACTCCGCGCCCGGGCACACATACGCACCCCTACCCGGCGCACGGCCCTCCGGATCCTCCACTATCGACCCGTCGCGAGCAACCAGTCGAGTCATCTCGGACTTGGGGCGAACACGCCGACATCCGACGCACGTGCGCAAAGGCTCGCGCCGGCGGCGGCGAGCCTCCATATTACTGCCCTTCGCTCGCCGGCTCCGGTCCGGCGCTCTCCCCTTGGACCTCAGCGACAACCTCCGGCGCGCGCGCCGCCTCCGATTGATCGACGGCCGCCTGTCGCCGAGCCTGTTCCTGCGCCAACTGAGACTCGCTCTTGATGTCCACTCGCCAGCCGGTCAGCCTCGCGGCGAGACGGGCGTTCTGGCCTTCCTTGCCGATCGCGAGTGAGAGTTGATAGTCGGGCACGACCACCAGCGCAGTCTTCTCGCGCTCGTTGATCCGGACTTCCTTGACCTTTGCAGGGGATAGCGACGCCGCCACGAAGGCCGCTTGGTCCTCGCTGAACGGGACGATGTCGAGTTTCTCCCCCCGCAACTCGTTGACGACCATCCTCACGCGTGACCCCTTGGCCCCGACGCAGGCGCCGACCGGGTCCACGCCCGGCTCGTTGGACCACACTGCGATCTTGGTTCGGTATCCCGCCTCCCGAGCAATCGCCTTGACCTCGACGATCCCATCCGCGATCTCGGGCACTTCCATCGAAAAGAGCTGCCGCACGAGCCCCGGGTGAGTGCGGCTGACGATGATGGAAGGGCCTCGCGGACTGCGGCGCACTTCGACGACGTAGGCACGAAGCCTGCTCCCGTGGTCGTAGCGCTCGTGGGGAATCTGCTCGGCCTGCGGCATGAGCGCCTCGACCTTGCCCAGGTCAAGCAGCGTGTACCGGGCGTCGGACTGCTGAACGATTCCGGTCACGATGTCGCCTTCGTGAGCCGCGTATTCGACGTAGGTCTGCTCCCGCTCCGCTTCACGGATCTTCTGCAGCACTACCTGCTTGGCCGTCTGCGCCTCGATGCGTCCAAACGGTCGGGCGCCGACTGCGACCTCGCCCTCGTAGTTGCCGGTCTCGCCGATGACCGGACTTCCCTCTTCGTCGAGATCGTGCTCAAACACGCGGATCTCACCGCTCAGCGGCTCGATCTCGACGCGTATCCCCCGATCCTCGGAAAGCGCGAGCGACCGCCGGTAGGCGGCAGCCAAGGCCTCCTGCAGACCATCCAGCAAGGACTCGAACGGGATGTTCTTCTCCCGCTCCAGCGTCCGCATGGCTTCCAGTACTTCGACGATATCCATTGGCTTCTCTTTCAGCTCTCGACTACCAGGGAAGAACCAGTGTGGCCTTCACGACCTCCGCCAGGGCAACCTCGACAGCGCCTCGGTCCGTCCTGACTGTCACCGACTCGGCCCCAACGTCCTCAACCACTCCCTCGTGCTGCGCCATCGCAAGCACGATCCGTACCTTGCGCCCACGATTCTTGGCGAAATCCTCCGACGTCCGGAGAGGGCGGTCGAGTCCCGGCGACGTGACCTCCAGGGTGTACCGCCCCGGAATCAGGTCCTCAACGTCGAGCATCCGACTCAATTCCCCGCTCACGCGCGCACAAGTGTCGATGTCGATCCCGCCGCTCCGGTCCGCGACCACGCGCACAAGTTGAGTCCGCCCTCTGCGAACTTGCACCTCGACCAGATCCGCGCCGCGGCGAGCCAACAGCGGCTCCGCCAGCGAACGCACGCGCTCCTCGAGGTCCTTCATTCCCCCCTCCTGAGACGCGCCTGTCATCGGCCGAAAAAAGAAGTGGGCCCTGCGCCCACTTCGCCAAGTCCGACCTCGTTGCGCAGGATTATAGCATCGGGGCTCCCGGGGGGAGTGGGAAACGAGCCCGACTTAGCCCTGAGAGCCTGGCGGCACGTCGCCGAAAGGCCGCTGCGAGTGGCGCAACGGCAGCCAGACGCGGAAGGAAGACCCACCCCCCGGCCGTTCCTGGACCCACACGCGCCCGCAGTGCAGACGGGCGAACTGAGCGACCAGCGAGAGGCCGATCCCCACCCCCGGAGAGTGAGAAGCGACCTCGGGACCCTGCTGAAACGGCTCGAAGACCGCTTGACGCAACTCAGACGGCACTCCAGGACCCGCGTCGTCGACTGCCAGGAGCGCCCCCCCGTCCTGTTCGCAGAGCCGAACCCACACAGGCGTTCCCGGCGGAGAGTGCCTGATCGCGTTGGACAGCAGGTTCTCGGCAATCCGCTCGATCTTCGCCGCGTCAACGTCTGCGACTACCGTGACAAGGTCTGTGGAGATGACTCCGTCGGTCCATGCGGACGCCTCCTCCACCACCAGCCGGACCAAACCCGCGAGATCGGTCGGTCGCAGGGTCGGCTCCAAGATCCCCCGGTGGAGGCGATCGAGGTCCAGCAGATCCCCCAAGAGGCGGTGCAGTTTCTCCGCGTTCACGCGCAGCCGCTGGATGATCTCGGCTCGATCGTCGGCCGAGAGCCGGTCGCTGCCCCGCTCCAACGTGACCGCGAAGCCGAGCACCGACGTCAGAGGGGTCCGCAACTCATGAGAGACCGCGGCCAAGAAGGAGTTCTTCATCTCGTCGAGCGCGCGCAAGTGCTCGGCCGCCGCGCGCTCGCGCTCGTAGGCTTCGGAGAACTTCGCACGCGATTCCCGCAGAGCATGCTCAATCTGTTTCGTCTGGGTGACCTCCCGCGCAATCACCGTCGCACCCACGACCGTCCCGTCCCTCCGGATCGGAGTCATTCGCCCCGCGAACCAAGGGTGGTCCTGTCCCGCACCCATGACCTCGAACGAGATCGCTCGACCTTCATCGAAGACGGTCCTCAACGCGGACCGCAACTCCTCCCGGTGCTCGTCGGCGGCGAGATCGATCACGTTGCGCAGGGGGACTCCACCACCGGCGGTCCCCGCGACACGATTCACGAACTCGATCCTGCCGTCGGAGTCGCACAAGACGATGAGGTCGGGCACGTTCTCGGCAAGAATGCGCCACCGTTCCTCGGATTGACGCAACTCCGCCTCGGCGTTCTTGCGTTCGGTCACGTCGCGCGCGATCACTACCTGACGCGGCTCGCCCGGGCCGTCCCGCAAGCTCTGTATCGCCACTTCAAGATCGACGGTACGACCGTCTTTGCGCAACAGGATCGTGTCGTAGTGGCTGACGACCGGCTCGCCGAGCGCGCGCCGCGCCATTCGGTCCACCAAGACCTCGCGTGAGGGCGGCGACACAAGGTTCATCGCCGAAGGCAACGCGATCAGCTCCTGCTCGGCGTACCCCGACATCCGGCAAAACGCTTCGTTGGCGTAAAGGACGCGGCCCGCCTCGACAATAACGAAACCCTCCCCCACATCACTGACGGCGCCGAGCAGAGATTCGTACAGACTCGTCTGGCGGCGGAGGTCGTCCAACAGGCGGACACGATCAAGCGCCGCGGTCAAAGACACGGCAAAGGCAGAGAGAACGTCCAGATCCTCATCCGCGAAAACCGGCGCGAAAGGACCGGCCAGCACCGCGATCGCCCCTTCTCCCGACGCACTGGGAAGTGGAACCACGACCGCGTTATGAAGGTCCCCAAGAAGGCGTGTGATCCTCCGAGCCGGACCGTGTTTGAGGACTCCGAGCAAGGTGTCGACCTCTCCTTCGGAGCCCTGGCGCGAAGCCAGCAGGCGTCCGCCGCGGTCGACGACAACGCCCGCGTCGGCGCCAACCAGTCGCAGGGCCCAGGCGAGCCCGCCTTCAGCCACCGTGGCCTCATCGGCCGAGAACAGCAACAGTTCGGATGTGGACCGTTGAAGTTCTCTCTCTTCGCGCGCGCGCCAGCGCCGACGAATCGCTGTCGGAGGCGTCAGACTGAGGTACAGAGTAGGGACCAGCGTCAGCGCCACAAGTCCGGTAGCGAGTCGAACTTGCGAAGACGAGCCCTCGTACTGAGAAGCCACCGACACCATCAAGACCACCGCGATCGCCGCGTACGAAGTGCTCAAGGCCCGCAGGCGGGCCCGCTGCATCGACGGCAATCTCCTCGCGGCCAGCCAGAAGCGCACGGCGGGTTCCGCTACGCACGCCACCCACGCGAGCACGGCAAGCAGACTTCCGGCAAAGTTCACCCCGCGCAAGCGCGGAACGGACACGATCGGCGTTGCGGACAACACCACGATCACAGCCACCACGCATAGAACCGCCGGAGCCCACAGATTCACTCTCCCGGGCAGCGGGATCAGCGTGTCGCGCAGCAGCAGCAACGCGTAGCCGGATCCTAGAAAGGCCACAACTGCAAGAGTGGAGACGTACGGGCGCGCGCCCGGAAACAACTCACTCACGTGCCCAAGCACAGAAACCAGCCCGAGGAGCCCGAGCCCGGTCGCAGTCGCCGCGTGCAGCCGATCCCGACGCACGACCCAGTCGCGGAACGTCGCCAGACCCAGCCAGACGAAGCCCGCAGTGACGGCGTAGGAGACTGCAGCGAGTGCGACGGTCATGCCGAGGTCATGGTACCCCGTCGAGGCGCGCGCCTCAGTACGCCAGCGCCCAAGTCGCGCGCTCGGTTGCGTCGTTGCCGCAGTGAATGCAACGGCCCTCAGGCCCGACCGCATCAAGAGGAAGGAAGCGGATCGTCGCTTTCGTCCTCGCCTTGATCCGAGCTTCGCACGCACCGTCCCCGCACCACGGAGCCTCCAGGAATCCGCCCGGGTCCTTCAGCAACTCCTCGAACTCCTCGAAGCCGGCGGGCCGGAAGGTGTGCGCATCGCGGAAGTCCCGCGCCTGAACGAACAGGTTCCTCTGGATCTCCTCGAGCAGCACATCCAGGCGCGCGGGAACCTGCGCCTGCGCGACAGTCTCCTTCTCCCCGGTGTCACGGCGCGCGAGCGTCACGGTGCCGGCGGCAACGTCCTTGGGGCCGATCTCGATACGGACAGGTACGCCCTTGAGTTCCCACTCGTTGAACTTGAACCCCGGGCGAACCTGGTCGCGGTCGTCCACTTTCACGCGGCGTCCGGCAAGCGCGGCACGAAGGCGATCCAACGCTTCGCCGACCAGCGCGCGCTCGTCGTCGCTGCGGTAAATCGGAACGATTACCACCTCGTGCGGCGCCAACGCCGGCGGCAAGCGCAATCCCTTGTCGTCGCCGTGCACCATGATCAAGCCGCCGACCAGCCGAGTGCTCACGCCCCAGCTCGTGGCGTAGGCGAACTGCTGGTCGCCGGAGCGATCTTGGAACGTCACCCCGTAGGCCTTTGCGAAGTTCTGCCCCAGGTAGTGCGACGTCCCGGCCTGCAACGCCTTGCGATCGCGCATCATGGCTTCGATGGTGAATGTCTCTTCGGCGCCGGCGAATCGCTCGGCGGCGGTCTTGCGCCCGGGTCGCACCGGAATCGCCAGCACGTTCTCGGCGACGTCCACATAGACCTCGTCGAGGATCCTGCGCTGCTCGGCGACGGCCTCCGCCGCCGTCTCGTGCGCAGTGTGCCCCTCCTGCCACAAGAACTCGGTCGTGCGCAGAAACACACGCGGCCGCAATTCCCAGCGCACGACGTTGCACCACTGGTTGTACAGCAGCGGCAAGTCTCGGTAGCTCTGAACCCACTTCGCGTACGTCGCCCAGATGATCGTCTCGGATGTCGGCCGCACGATGAGCGGCTCCTCGAGAGCCTCGCCGCCGGCATGCGTGACGACAGCCACTTCCGGGGCAAAACCCTCGACGTGCCGCGCCTCCTTCTCAAGAAGGCCGGCCGGAATGAGCATCGGGAAATACAGGTTTTCGTGCCCCGTCGCCTTGATCCGATCGTCGACCGCGCGCTGGATCCGCTCCCAGATCGCGAAACCGTACGGCTTGATGACCATGGTGCCGCGCGCCAGGGACGGCTCGGCCATCCCGGCCTGCTTCACGACGTCCTGGTACCAGGCCGGGAAATCCTCTGATTGCTTCGGTAGCGCCATGGGGTGCAAGTCTACCGGTAGCCTGCGCGCGCGGGACTGCCGTACAGTGGCGGCATGAGCGATCTTCCCTCTTCAATCGTCGACTTTGGAACCCGGGGCTGCGGGGACGGCATCGCCTCCGAATTCAAAGAGCGAATCGCCGACCTCGAACCAGGACAAACGATCGAGGTCGTCGTGCGCGATCCAAGCGCGCGCACCGATCTCCCGGCGATCTGCCGAATGCTCGGGCACGAAATCCTTTCGACCCAGGACACCGGCGACTCGGCGCGCATCTTGGTGCGCCGCAGCGACTGACCCGTCAGCGGCGCGAGTCGGATGCCCGGATAGCCTCGGCAATCCGGCGAGGCCGGAAGAACGGCTCGATCACAGGCTGAAACGCGCCTGAGGCCAGAACAACCGGCAGCATCCTGCGCGGCACGACGATCTTGCGCGACCGCCGCTCGATCCCGCGCACTAGTGCGGCCACCGTCTCCTCGGGGGTCACCATCCCGAAGGGCCCCTTGTTGCCCGCCCAAACGAGCCGACCCGCCGGATCGCCGAGCGTGTCCCGCGTCATCATGTCGGTGCGCACAAAGGTCAGATACGCGACCCCGACGCGCGCGCCGGCAGGTTTCATCTCGATACGCAACGAGTCTGCGAGCGCGGCGATCGCCGCCTTGCTCGCGGCGTAGTGGCCTTGAAGCGGAGCATGGATGCAAGCGGCCAGCGACGAGATGAGCAGGACGTATCCACGCCGCTCGGCAACATAGGGCACCGCCGCGTGAACCGTGCGCCAGGAACCCAGCAAATTCACGTCGATCACGCGCTCGAAGGCATCTGCGTCCCGCCCGGCGACTGCAGTGAAATTGTTGATCCCGGCGTTCGCAACCACCACGTCGATACCGCCAAAATGCTCGGCCGCGGCGGCAACGGAGGACGCAACGGACCCCGAATCGGTGACGTCGGCCTCCCACCACGCGGCGCGCGACCCGATCATGTCGGCAACGGCCGCCGGTGGCTCCGGCGCGCGCCCCAGGAGCGCGAGGTTCGCGCCGCGCGCGTGCAGTACGCGCGCAAGCGCGGCGCCGAGACCCCTTCCCGCCCCGGTGATCGCAACCGTCTTGTCTCGAACGTCGTACCGGCTCACCGCTCCCCCTTCACGAACTCGACGGCACATTCGTCCAACCATTCGACGCCGCACGAGAACGGAGCCGACCACGATGTGACCCGCGACGGGCGACCGTACCCCGCAAGCGCAACGCAGGGCAAAACAAGGCGTCCGCTAAAGACGAGATCCAGGAGAGGATTGCCGGGCGATGCGGGCGACCGTCGGCACTCCGCGCGCGCCCGCGGCGCGGAGTCCCTCGGCCAGCCGCTCGACCTCGACTGCGACCTCGTCGACGATCGCCTCCTCCGGGACCGTGCGAACCACTTCTCCGCCGACGAAGATCTGTCCCTTGCCCTTGCCGGCGGCGACACCGACATCGGCCTCGCGAGCCTCACCGGGACCGTTGACGATGCATCCCATCACCGCCACGCGTATCGGTACGTCGATCCCCGCAAGCCTTTGCTCGACCGCCGTCGCAAGTGCGAAGACGTCCACCTCGGCTCGCCCACAACTCGGGCATGAAACCAGGTCAAACCCGCGGTCGCGCAAGTGCAACGTCTCGAGGATGGCAATGCCGGTCTTTACTTCTTCAACCGGGTCTGCGGTCAGCGACACCCGGATCGTGTCGCCGATCCCCTCGGCCAGCAGCGTTCCGATACCGACCGCCGACTTCACAACGCCCTTCGTCGGTGTTCCCGCCTCCGTGACGCCGAGGTGCAGCGGGTAGTCGCACGCCGACGCGAGCGCTCGATAGGCCTGGATGGTCACCAGGGGGTCGTTGTGCTTCACGCTGATCTTGATGTCGCAGAAGCCGACATCCTCGAGCAACCCGGCTTCGGCAAGCGCGCTTTCGACCATGGCGCCGGGCGTCGGACCTCCGTGGCGCTCCAGGATCACCGGCTCGATTGAACCGGCGTTGACGCCGATACGGATAGGGACTCCGCGCGCCGCCGCCTCGCGACCGATCAGCGCCACCTTGTCGTGCTTGCGAATGTTCCCGGGGTTGATGCGAATCCCGTGACACCCGGCCTCAAGTGCCGCTATCGCGTACTTCCACTGGAAATGGATATCGGCGATCACCGGAATCGTCGAGGCGCGCGCTATGGCCGGCAGCGCCGCAACGTCGTCGGCGTCCGGCACCGCAACCCGGACGATGTCGCAACCCGCCGCCGCGAGCGCTGCGATCTGCTGCAACGTCGCATCCGTGTCGGCCGTCTTCGTCGTGCACATCGACTGCACGCTGACCGGCGCACCGCTTCCGATCGCAACGTCACCGACCTGGATCTGTCGGGTCGTTCGTCGGACGATGTCCGTCATCCCGGGATCCCCGGCAGCGGCTTGACGATGTCCAGGTAGAGCAACAGCAGAAACAGGCTGCCGAAAATACTGATGACCGCCGCCGTCACAGGAAGCAGGCGTCGCATGTCCACGTCGCGCCCGCGGATCTTCTCGTACGCAAGCACTGCGAGATGCCCGCCGTCCAACGGCGGCAACGGCAGCAGATTGGCCACCCCGATGAAGACGTTGAACCCGGCAATCAGATAGAAGAGACCGGCGAAATCACCGGTGCGCGCCAGACCTCCGGCCTGCTGACCGATACCCACGACCGTGGCCGGGTCGGTGGGAAGCCGCTGTTCGGTACCGGTGACCACCTTGAACAGCCGCCCCAGCGAATGCGGCGAGAAGAGGTCCTTGATGGCCAGCAGACTTGCCCAGGCACCGCGGCCGATCTGGACGAACGACTCCCCCGCTGCCCCGAAGACGGACCGCTTGAGAACGTCGAACCGCGGGCCGACTCCGAGGAACCCCACCTTGGTGCCGTCCGGCTTGTGATCCGCGATGCGAACCTCGGCACGCCGCGTCTGCCCTTCGTGGAGGAACACGATCTCGGTGATCTCGCCGGGTCGGGCCTTGATCAGGTCGACGGCATGCTGCCACGACCGCACGCGCGCGCCGGCGACCGACACAATCGTGTCTCCGCGGACGATGCCGGCCTGCGCCGCCGGGGATCGATCCCCATTGACGGTGGCCGTAACCGACTCCACCGTCGTCGTCGGCCGATCGAAATCGGGAACGCCGATCATCGACAAGATCACAGTGATGATGGCTGCGGCGAGCACGAAATGGGTGAACGAACCCGCACCAAGCACGATCGCGCGCTGCCAGGGCTTGCGCGCCTTGAAAACGCGGTCCCGATCCTCCGGGGCGATCTCCTCAAACGGGTTCATGCCGGCGATGCGAACGTATCCGCCGAGCGGCAGCGCCTTGATCCCGTACTCGGTCTCCCCGCGGCGCACCGACCACACGCGCGGTCCGAATCCGATGAAGAACTGCTCGACTTTGATCCGGAACCTCTTCGCGGCAATGAAATGTCCGAACTCGTGCAACCCTATCGATGCCAGGATCGCACCGATGAAAATGATCACTCCGACTGCGCTCACCCAATCGCCTCCATCCGGCGCCGCGCGTGTGCGCGCGCCCACTCCTCTGCCTCAAGGACGCTCTCAAGCGTGATCTCGGGGATCCCTTCGTGCGCGGCCAGCGCGTCCTCCACCACCGCGGGAATCTGGTGGAAGCGGATCCGGCCACGCAAGAAACCGTTCACTGCCTCCTCGTTGGCGGCGTTGAGCACACACGGGTACGTCCCCCCGCGGCGCGCGGCCGCAAACGCCAGTCCGACGCTGGGGAATGCTTCGTGATCGATCGGCTCGAACTCCAGCGATCCGATGCGCTGCCAGTCCAGCGGCTCGGCACCGCCGGGCAATCGCTCCGGCCACGACAGCGCGACCTGAATCGGCAGCCGCATGTCTGCACTCGACGCCTGCAGCAAGCAGCTCCCGTCGGAGAACTCGACGATGCCGTGCACGATCGACCTTGGATGCACCACGGTATCCACGGCATCAATACCGATGCCGAACAGATGGTGAGCTTCGATCGCTTCCAAGCCCTTGTTCATCAGCGTTGCGGAGTCGATCGTGATCTTGCGTCCCATACTCCACGTTGGATGACGCAACGCTTCCTCGATGGTCACTTGTTCCAGGTCTTCGGCCGATCGCCCCCGGAACGGACCACCCGAAGCCGTGATGATCACCCGGCGCACGTCGGCTAGTCGGTGCCCGGCCAGACACTGAAACAGCGCCGAGTGCTCACTGTCGACCGGAAGCAGACGCTCGGGATGCTCGCGCACCTTGCGCATCACGAGATCCCCTCCGGCAATCAAAGTCTCCTTGTTGGCAAGCGCGACCGTTTTTCCTGCGTCTAGCGCAGCCAGTGTCGGAAGAAGCCCACACGAGCCTACAAGCGCGTTGACCACGACTTCCGCCTCCGGGAGGGTGGCCGCACGGATCACCGCGTCCCGACCGGTTGTGAAACCGTTTCCAGGCGTGCCGCACGCGAGGACTGCAATTTCGGGCGCAAACTCATCTACCTGTTCAGCGAGAAGTTCGCGGTTGGTGCCGGCGACAAGGGCACGCACGCGAAATCGATCAGGGTACTTTCGCACAACATCAAGGGTTTGCCGCCCGATGCTGCCCGTTGAGCCCAGAATTGAGATGTGCTTCATGCGCCCCTCATCGTGCCAGACCGCCGCGCGCCGCGCGCGACCTCAACCGCTCCAAACCGGACTACGCGACGATCATCCGCGCCAGCCAGTAGGCAGGCGGTGCGACGAACAGCAGCGCATCGATCCGATCCAGGAACCCTCCGTGACCGGGGAGGATGCTGCCCATGTCCTTGATCTCGAGATCCCGCTTCATCAGCGACTCGGCCAAGTCGCCAAGCGGCGCTCCGACGGCGGCGACGGCGGCCATGGCCAGTGCGGTTCCCAGTCGGAAGGGTCCGATGTGCGGTCCGGCGACGGCGGCAATCAGCGCAACGAAAAGCGTGGCTCCCGCAAGCCCTTCCCACGTCTTCTTGGGGCTGATCGACGGCGCCATTGGACGACGGCCGAACAGGCTGCCGGACGTGAATGCTCCGATGTCGTACAGCGCCACCAGCCCAATGTAGGCAATCGTTAGAGCGGGCCCGTGCTCCAGGTTTCGCATCAGAATAACGTGCGCGCCCGAGAACGGAACGTAGACAAGGCCGAACAGCGTCACTGCCATCCCAGGCGTCGCTTGCGACCGTTCGGGATCGGCCAGGTACCACAACATCACCGCAATCACGCACATCGTGAGTGCAAACGCGACCGCACCCGGACCCCCGACGAGCGCGCCCAGAAGCACAAGGAACCCGGCGGCGACTCCGAACAGCTCAGCCGCGCGCAACCCGCGCGACCCAAGAGCCCGGTACAGCTCCCACTGCGCCATCAGCACGGCGGCAACAACAAGGAGGAAGAAAGCGACCTTGGAAGTGAACAGAGTGAGGAGGATCAGACCCACGAGTCCCAGGCCCGTGAGGATGGCCAGGGTCAGGTTTCGCCCGCCGCCCTGCGGCGCGGCGGCGGGGCCGCCTGCGTCGTCGGGTTCGGGACTGCTCGGATCCGGCGCCGCGGAGATCCTAGACCTCCAGCAGCTCGGCTTCTTTGCGCCCAAGCATCTCGTCGATCTCGGCGACGAACTTGTCGGTCAGCTTCTGAAGCTCCTTCTCGGCGCGATGCATGTCGTCGTCGGAAACGTCGCCGGACTTGTTGTCCCGCTCGATCTCCTCCTTCGCGTGCCGACGCACGTTCCGAATGGCCACACGGCCGTGCTCGGCGCGATCGCGCACTAGGCGGATCAGCTCCTTGCGTCGCTCTTCAGTGAGCGAGGGAAACCCGAGGCGAATCGCACGCCCGTCGTTCGAAGGGGTGATCCCAAGATCGCTCGCCAAGATCGCCTTCTCGATGGCGGAGATGGCGGACGGGTCGTACGGAGAAATGAGCAAGCTGCGAGGGTCCGGGACAGAGATCCCGGCGAGCTGCTGCAAGGGCGTAGACGTCCCGTAGTAGTCGACCGAGATCCGCTGAACCAGGGCCGGTGAGGCGCGGCCGGTGCGAACACCGACGAACTCATCGCGAGCGACATCGATGGCCTTGTGCATCTTTTCATCAGCGGACTTCAGCGCCTGTTCGATCATCGTTCACTCCCGCTCGTCACTCATGCACCAGCGTACCGATGGGCTCCCCCGAGAGCGCGCGGCGAATGTTGCCGTGCACCTGCATGTCGAACACCATGATCGGGAGCCTGTTGTCCATACACAGCGAGATCGCCGTCGAGTCCATCACGCCCAGCCCGTCGTTCAGAACCTGGATGTAGGTGAGTTCGTCATAGCGACGCGCTTCGGCGTTCTTCTTCGGATCAGAGTCGTACACCCCGTCGACCTTCGTCGCCTTGAAGATCGCCTCACACCCGGTCTCCAGAGCGCGCTGCGCGGCAGTCGTATCGGTCGAGAAGTACGGCACCCCCATCCCGGCGCCGAAGATCACGATCCTGCCCTTCTCTAGGTGGCGGACCGCGCGGCGTGGCATGTACGGCTCGGCGACCTGCGTCATAGTGATCGCCGACTGCACACGCGTTGGCACATCGGCCTTCTCCAGGGCATCCGCGAGGGCCAAGCAGTTCACCATGGTGCCGAGCATCCCCATGTAGTCGGCGCGCGCCCGGTCCATCCCCTGGGCCTGCGGCGACGTGCCTCGGAAGATGTTGCCGCCGCCGACCACGACGGCGATCTGCACCCCCAGATCACGGGCGGACTTCAACTCGGCCGCAAGCCCATGAACGACGTCGCCGTCGATGTTGTAGCCGCGCGCAGGGTCGGCGAGCATCTCGCCCGACAGTTTGAGCAAGACCCTCCGGTACCGCTGCCCCGATTCCACGCGTTAGTCCGCTCCTACGCGGAAGCGCGCGAAGCGCCGGACACGCACCGGCTCCTTCATCTGCGCCGCCGCCTCGTCGAGCAACTGAGCGATCGTCTTGGAATCGTCGCGCACGTACGGCTGATCGAGCAAACAGTGCTCGGCGTAGAAGGACTTCATTCGACCCTCGACGATCTTCTCGATCACCGCAGCCGGCTTGCCTTCTTGTTCGGCCTGCTTGGCCACGAAATCGCGCTCACGCTCCACGGCTTCGACCGGGAGATCCTCGCGCGAGACCACCGACGGGCGCGCGGCGGCAACGTGCAAGGCGATTTCGCGGGCCACCTGCCTGAACCCGTCGGTCTTCGCCACGAAGTCGGTCGCGCAATTCAGCTCAATCAACACGCCGACCTTTGCCGGAACGCCCGGGTCGGGCGTATGCAAGTACGCCTCGACAATCCCTTCGTCGGCGACGCGTTCGGACATCTTCTTCGCGCTTGCGACGCCGCGTTCCCGAAGCAGGTCTCTCGCCTTCTCGAAGTCGCCTTCTGCCTCAGTGAGCGCCTTCTTGCAATCCATCATCCCCGCGCCGGTAGCGTCGCGGAGCTTCTTGACGTCCTCAGACTTGATCTGCACTGAATCTCCTCGTTCGTGTCGGCAGGACTAGCGCATGCTCTTGCGCTCTTCCTCCTCGGTCTCGCGACGACGGCGCTCCTCTTCCTCTTCGGCGAGGAGCTTGACTTCCCACTCCGCGAGAGGCTCGGCCTCCCCCGACGTCGCCTCGGCGGGCTCTCCTTCTTTCGGAGCAGTCCGACGACCTCCGGACCCCGCCGCGATCGCGTCGGCGACGATACGGGTCAGGAGCGCACCGGCGCGGATGGCGTCGTCGTTGCCCGGAATCCCGTAGTCCACTTCGTCGGGATCGCAGTTCGTGTCCAGGATCGCCACAACCGGAATCCCGACCTTGCGCGCCTCGCGCACCGCGATGTGTTCCTTCTTGGTGTCGACAACCCAGATCGCCGCCGGCAGCTTCGTCATGTCACGGATTCCGCCGAGGTTCTTCTCGAGGGTCTCCTTCTCCTTGCGAAGCTTCAGCACTTCCTTCTTCGGCAGCAGGTCGAACGTACCGGTGGCCTCCATGGCCTCCAGTTCGCGAAGTCTCGCCAGCCGCTTGGACATCGTGGAGAAGTTCGTGAGCATGCCGCCAAGCCAGCGGTTGTTCACGTACGGCATGCCGACGCGCTTAGCTTCCTGCTCAACCGGTTCCTGCGCCTGCTTCTTGGTCCCGACGAACAGAACCGTTCCGCCCGACGCGGCAGTGTTGCGCAAGAACGCAAACGCGCGCTCGATGCCGGCGACCGTCTTCTCAAGGTCGATGATGTAAATGCCGTTGCGCTCGCCGAAGATGAATCGCTTCATCTTGGGGTTCCAACGACGCGTCTGGTGGCCGAAGTGCACTCCAGCCTCCAGGAGTTGCTTCATGCTGACGACCGGAGCCATCCGTCCTCCTCGGTTTTGCCCTCTGTCTGCCTCAACTCGGACGCCGTGCCCCGCATCTTTCAATACGAGAACCGAACCGCGCCGATCCGCAGACATGCGAATTTTCCTGATCCCCCCTCGGCGGAGACGCGAATCTCTCCGAGCGGCTCTCAGGGCCCACGCATGCTATCAGCCCGGAGACGACCCCAACAACGAAGTGGAAATGCCCTGGTCAGGCAGGCGGCGCGAGCCGGATCACCCGCCAGCGGTTTCGCCGCATGGACTCCACGAGGATCGGCTCCGGATCCAGGTACTCGCTACCGCGCCGCAGGCCGAAGTGCAGCACCGGCGGCGCCTCGCCCCCGTGTCCGACTCCCGAAACCGCCACGGGAGCCCCTTGCGCCACCGGATCCCCCGCGCGCACCAGCACCGCGGACAGGTACGAGTAGGTAGTGCGTAAGCCATCGGCGTGGTCGATCGAGACCGCGTAGGTACCGCCGACCTGCCCGGCGAACGCCACCGTCCCGGCCGCGGCGGCGACCACGGTAGTGCCGGCCGGGACCTCCAGATCGATCCCGCGGTGCCCGGCCGCGTACGGAGTCGGCGGAGGCTCGAAGTGGCGCGCGACCGGACCCACCACCGGGCGGACGAAGTCGACCACGACTGCGCGCGCGGGAGCGGCGGCGATCAGCGCCGGGATTAGTGCCGCAATGACTGCCTTGGCCCGCATGCGCGGCAGGCTACGCCAAACGGCTGCGAGCGCACGAACGGGAGGAACGGGCGGATTCGCTCGGGGCGACCGTCGCTTACTGCGTGGCCGCCTTCATCTTGTTGCGCAGATCCATGACGGCCTTCGTATGCATCTGGCACACGCGCGACTCAGTGACGCCCAGGACCGCGCCGATCTCCGCCAGCGTCAAACCCTCGTAGTAATAAAGCGTGATGACCAGCCGTTCACGCTCCGGCAAGACATTGACCGACTTCGCGAGAATCTGCCGCGTCTCGGCGCTTTCGAACAGCGCCACGGGATCCGGAGCCTCAGCGTCTTCGAGCGTGTCGACGAGCGACATCTTCTCGCCCTTGTCTCCCCCCGGAGACATCAACTCCTCCAGAGCAACAACCGACACCAGGTTGATCTGATTCAGCATGCCCTGCAGCTCGTCGAGACCGATTCCGAGTTCCTCGCTCAACTCGCCGTCGGTCGGCGGTCGGTGCAACTTGTTCTCGAGTTTCGTCGTGGCGCGATCGACCTCGCGGGCCTTGGACCGCACCGAACGCGGAATCCAGTCGATCGCTCGCAACTCGTCGATGATCGCACCGCGAATACGACTAATGGCGTAAGTCTCGAATTTGATGTCGCGGGAAGGATCAAACTTCTCGATGGCATCGATCAACCCGAAGATCCCGTAGGAGACAAGGTCCGCTTGCTCGATGTTCTGCGGGAGCCCAACCGAAACACGTCCGGCCACGTACTTCACCAGCGGGGCGTAGTTCAGGATAAGACGATCGCGAGACTCCCGGCTCCCGGTCGTCTTGAATTCGCTCCACAACTCAGCCACGGCGGTTATGGCCGCAGCCGACCCCCTGGACGCAGCGTCGGATTGCCGCTTTTGCTGGGAGGCCCCGCCGTGGGCGCGCTTTGCCGGGTCAGGCTCGGGGGTGGGCGTCGTCATAGACCTTTCTCAACCGCTCTCTGGAAACATGAGTATAAATCTGGGTCGTCTTGAGGTCGACGTGACCGAGCAACTCTTGGACACTGCGCAGATCCGCGCCACCATCGAGCAAGTGCGTCGCGAACGCATGGCGAAATGTGTGCGGCGACACCTTGCCTCCGGGAATGGCTTCCGACACGTACTTAGTCACCATCGCCCGGACGTCTCGCTGTCCCATCCTTTTGCCGCGCCGGTTGTAGAACAAAGCGTCATTCGGCGATTGTTCCCGCACGAGCTGCCCACGCGCCTCGTCGAGGTACACGTGCACAGCGTCCGCGGCTGGTTCGCCGAGCGGGACCATCCGCTCTTTGCGCCCTTTGCCGAGAACGCAAACCTGTCGGCGCCCGAAGTCGACGCTGTCCACGTTGAGTCCGACGAGTTCACCTACCCGCATGCCCGAACCATACAACAGCTCGAGGATGGCACGGTCCCGGCATCCGTACGGGTCGTCGCCGGGCGGCAGCTCGAGCAGCGCACTCACCTGCGAAGCCTTCACAACACGCGGAAGCCGTCGCGGCCGCTTTGGGGACGCGACGAGCAGCGCGGGGTTGTCCTCTCGGTCCTTTGAGCGCAGAACAAGAAACCGGTAGAACGACCGCACCGCAGACGCCTTGCGGGCGACCGTGCTTCGTGCATCCCCCAGCGTGCCGCGCTGAGCAAGGAAACGTCGGATATCTGTGGTCGAGGCATCCAAGGAGGAAACGCCCAGCCGGGCGCAAAACTCGAAGAACTGACTCAGGTCTCGCCGGTAGGCCGCGACGGTGTTCGGCGACCGCCCGAGACCTGCGTCCATATGCGCCAGAAACGCGTCGAGAAGCTCGGCGCTCTGCGATGCGATGGTGCGGCGTTGCTCGGGAGTCGCCATGCCACCCTTCCCAACGTCCCGGACGGCCCACTATCGGGGCTGGGGGGTGACGGGTCAAGCACCGCCGATCTCTCGGCGTCGGTATACGCCTCCCGGGCCGCGTGCAACGATCCCGGCGATCTCCAACCGCGCAATCGCTCTCATCGCCGCGGGGTGATCGAGTTCCGCGCGCGCCGCGATCTGGTCGGCGCGCGCCGGTCCGGCCGCGAGCGCGCGCACAACGGCGGCCTCCTGCGGGCACGACCGTTTCGGATCCTGGCCCGCCGGTCGGATCAACTCCAGGTGCAGGCCGTCCAGCACGTCTCCGGCGCACGCGCACAATTTCGCCCCGTCGCGCAACAAGGCATGCGGCCCGACCGACAACTCCGAACGCACATCCCCGGGCACGGCAAGTACCTCTCTTCCGGCATCCAGAGCGAGCCCCGCGGTTCCAAGCGCGCCGCTACGCCGGGCGGCCTGAACTACGACGACCGCCGAGGCCAGTGCCGCGATGATGCGGTTGCGCCTGGGGAAGTGGAACTTGCGCGCCCTGGTTCCCGGAGCGAACTCGGAGACGATCGTGCCGTTCCGCGCAATGCGCTCGTACAGCGGGCGGTTCATTGCCGGATAGGGAACGTCGACGCCGCTTCCCAAAACGGCCACCGTCGCTCCACGGGCCGCAAGCGCACCCTCATGAGCGGCAGCGTCGATCCCGCGAGCCATTCCACTTACGACACAAACGCCGGCCGACGCCAAGTCGGAGGCCAGACCGCGCGCCACCTCAAGCCCATACGGCGTAGGGCTGCGCGCGCCTACAATGGCTACACACGGGCCGAGAGCGCGCAGATCCCTGCCGAGCACCCACAGGGTTTCCGGTACCGGTTCGATCTCGCGCAGACAGTCGAGAAACTCCGCATCCCGCCGTCGCGCGACCCGAACGTCGGCACGCCCGTCCACGCTCATTCCCTAGCGTCCAGCACCCGGTAGCCAAGCGCTTCCTCAACGCAGTCACTACCAGTTTGCTCCTCGCCGCCAAGGTCGGCGATCGTGCGCGCGACCCGCATCACGCGGTGCGCGCCGCGCGCGCTGAGCGCCAGGCCCTCGATCGCGCGCTCCAGAACCGCGCGCGCAGCCGCGGTCGGCAGGCACAGTCGCTCGATGTCGGCCGCGCGCACTTCAGCGTTGGACGCGGCACCGCTTTCCCCAAAACGCGCGCGCTGCACTTCGCGCGCGCCTGCCACCCGCTGCGCCACAGTCGCCGACGAGTCCCCCTCGGGCGCCGCGAACAACTGGCCGCGCGCCAGGCGCGGAATCTCGACTTGAAGGTCGATCCGGTCCACGATCGGGCCGGTTAAGCGTTCCTGGTACGCCATCACCCTTCCCGGCGCGCACACGCACGGGCGGAGCGAGTCGCCGAAGTGCCCGCACGCGCACGGGTTCGATGCCGCGACAAGCTGGAACCGTGCCGGGTACGTCACCGCCCAACGAGATCGAACGATCGTGATCCCGCCGTCCTCCATCGGTTGGCGCAGCGCCTGCAAGACCTCACGGCGGAACTCCCCGAACTCGTCCAGGAACAAGACCCCGCGATGCGCAAGAGACGCTTCCCCTGGATGCGGCATTCCGCTGCCGCCGCCGACCAGTCCCGTCGTTGACCCCGAGTGATGCGGAGCACGGAACGGACGCCGGTCGACCAAGCCGCCGTCGTCGGACAGCAAACCGGCGATCGAGTGGATCCGAGTAACTTCAAACGCCTCGCGCTCGGTCATCGGCGGCAGGATCCCGGCAAGACGACGAGCGAGCATTGTCTTGCCGCCGCCCGGGGCGCCGATCATGAGCACGTTGTGCCCGCCGGCAGCGGTGATTTCAATAACCCGCTTCGCCGTCGAGTTTCCTCGCACGTCGGTTAGATCGGGTTCATCCAGCGCGGAGCCCGACCCCGGCGGTGCCGGCGGCACCCCGTCGAGTTCGCACTCCCCGCGAAGAAACCTCACAGCCTGCTGCAGATGCTCAACCGCAAAGACGTCCAGACCTCGCACGAGAGCGGCCTCGCGCGCGTTCGCAACCGGGACCATGACGGCGCGCGCCCCCGCGCGCGACGCCACGATCGACGCCGGCAGCACGCCGCGAATTCGGCGCACCGATCCGTCCAGCGACAACTCACCCAGCACGCAGACCTCGCGCAATCGCTCATGCGCGATCCGTCCCGCCGCCGCCAGCAGCCCGAGCGCCATCGCGAGATCGAAACCGCTGCCGGCCTTGCGCAAGTGCGCCGGCGACAGGTTCACGGTCACACGCTTGAGCGGCCAGTCCTCTCCCGACGACTGAACCGCCGCGCGCACGCGCTCCCGCGCCTCCTGGATCGAAGGGTCCGGGAGACCGACGATCGTAAACACAGGAAGGCCCGGGGCCAGTGACACCTCAACGTCGATGCGATGGCCGTCCATCCCCACGAGAGCAACCGACTCGGCGCGCGCGATCAAAACGCGTCCTCAAGATGCGTGACGCGGTAGTTCTCTCCGACCCGCAGCACGTCGACCACGTCGAAGCGGATGTCTCGCGCGCGCGGCCGGTGCTCGGTCAGGTAGCGCGACGCAAGGCGGCGAATACGTGCTGCCTTAAGGCGCGTTACGGCCTCCGCCGGGGTTCCGAACGCGCGCGACCTCCGGGTCTTCACCTCCACGAATGCCAGCACGCCGGCGCGCTCGGCAACGAGGTCGAGTTCACCTTCGCGGTAGCGCACATTGCGTTCGACCACGCTCCAGCCGTGCGACTGCAGATATCGCGCGGCGAGCGACTCTCCCATGCGGCCAAGTTCGTTTCGATCCATCGTGGGCCGACGCTACCGCGCCGGCACGCCCGCTTCGAGGGCACGATCATCGCGACCGCCGCGAGGTTCGCAATCCGTCCGAAGAAAACCGGGCGGAACCTCGCGTTCGAAACACTCCGGCGCGCGGCTTAGGAGCCGGTTAACCCCTCCGGGGTGTCGGGTACGGCGGGACGCTTCAACTCCTCGATGTTGACGTCCGAGAACGTCAGGATTCGGACGTTAGCCACGAAGCGGTTCGGCCGATAGATGTCCCACACCCAAGCATCGGTGAGCACCAACTCGTAGTGCGTGTCTCCGACGCTCTCGTGCCGGTGCACTTCCACCCCGTTGGCGAGGTAGAAACGCTTATCGGTTTCGACGACGTAGGAGAACATCGGCAAGACGTCGCGGTACTCCCGGTACATCGCCAGTTCAATCTCGGCTTCGTACTGCTCAAGGTCGTCGACACTCATGGCTCTCCCATCGCGTCCTGCGGCCCAAACAGCGACTGCTGCCCTACGCCGGCAAAGCTCAGCCGGTGCTGCGGTGAAGGGCCAACCCGCCGGATCGCTTCCAAGTGGTCGGGGGTACCGTACCCCTTGTTCGAATCGAACCCGTACTCCGGGTAGCGCGCGGCCAGCGCGGCCATGATGCGGTCGCGCGCGACCTTGGCGACGACCGAGGCCGCCGCGACTGCGACCGAAACGCGATCACCCTTCTTGATCGACAGAGACGGAAAGGGAGCGCGCGCGATCGGGTATCCGTCCACGAGTAGGTAATCCGGGGCCGGCTGCAAGCGCACGGCCGCGTCCCGCAGCGCGCGCAAGTTGGAGCGATGCAGGCCGCGCCGATCGATCGAGGCGGGCGGGACCCGAACGACCGACAAGGCGACGGCTTGCCGGCGTATCTCGACGTCCAACGTCTCGCGCGCGCCCGGCGACAGCAGCTTGGAATCTCGCAGCCCCGGCAACCGGGCATCCTCGGGCAGAATCACGGCGCACGTGACCAGCGGTCCGGCAAGCGCGCCTCGTCCTGTCTCGTCCACGCCGGCAATCAGCCGGAAGCCGGCATCGCGAAGGCGCTGCTCGAGGCGCCCGTCGGGACCGACGGTCGCCCGCGGGGCGCCGGACGCGATCACGGTCTCGCCGGCTGCGACGCCTCGTAGACCGGCCGGTGGAAGAGCGTAAACCGCGAGACCGGCCAGATTCGCACGAACGCCTTCCCGACGATGTCGGCACGGTCGATGGGTCCCAGACGAGTCCGACTGTCGGCCGAGTTCGGCCGGTTATCCCCCATCACGAAGTACGTACCCGGCGGCACCGTGTACGGCCCGAACGGCTCCAGATCGGGCTCACCGGTGACATAGGACTCGTCCAGTGTGATCTCTTTGCCGGCGGTGTCGGTGATCGTCACGACTCCCTTCGAAAGTCGCACCGTCTCTCCCGGAAGTCCGATGACTCGCTTGATGAAGTCCGTTTCCGCCGGCCGGGTTACTCCCAGCCCCTCGAAGAGCACACTTCTGACGCGCGACAGAAACGACCGCGGAGCCGCGTCATATTGTTCGGCGAACACGATGATTTCCCCCCGCTGCGGCTCGCGCAAGCGGAAGGCGAGCTTGTTCACCAGAATCCGGTCACCAACTTCGAGCGTCGGGACCATCGACTCCGAAGGGATGAAGAAGGCCTGAGCGAGGAAAGTCTTAATCAGGACCGCGAGAACGAAGGCGATGATCACCAGGACCGGCAACTCGCGCAGGAAACTACGTCGAGGAGCAGCAGGTGGCGTCGATGCGTCCGAAGAACCCCCCGCGGAGATCTCGGATGGGTTCGTCGAGTTCCCGATCGGTGATTCGGCGTCGTCCATGGGCGAGACTGTACCGCGCGCGAAGCGCCTCAGCGGGACGGGATGCCGGATTTACGGCGAAACACCGCCGGCAGTACCGCCAGGATGATGGCCGCCCCCAGCGGAACCGCCGCGGTGCGCGGTGACGTCGTCTTCACTTCGGAACAGGAGACCTTGGGGTCCTTCTGCGGGTAGCACGGCGGTTGGATTAGACCCATTCGCGGGACCGGCCACACCTTGACGAACGCCCTCCCGATGATGTCCTCACGCTTGATCGGACCGAGCGAACTTCGGCTGTCGGAAGAATTGCCTCGGTTATCCCCCATCACGAAGTACAGCCCTTCAGGCACCACGTATCTCGCCTGTGCCGGACCCTGCTCGGCCCGGTCAAAGATGTACGGCTCGCGAAGGCGGAACGTTGGAGCGTTGGGCGGCTTTATGTATACGCCGTCGGCCGTCACCTGGATGCGATCACCGGGAAGGCCGATGATGCGCTTGACGAAATCGGTCTCGGCGGGGCGAGTGACTCCGAGACCCTCGAAGAACAGGTTGTAGACCTTACGCAGACTCGACTTTGGTTCGGAATCGTGCTTGGCGATAAACACGATCACTTCGCCGCGTTGCGGCTCGCGGAACCGATACGCAAGCTTGTTCACCAGAACACGGTCGCCGGCGCAGCCGGGACAGCCATGCAGCGTCGGCTCCATCGATGCCGAGGGAATGAAGAAAGCCTGAATCAAGAATGTCTTGATCAGTAACGCGACCCCGAACGCAACAAAGACCAAGAACGGCAACTCGCGAAAGATGGCAGTGCGACTCGCGCTCGGCGGCGGGGGCCCTGCGGGCTGCGTCGGCCAGTCGGCTTGGAGCCCTTCAGTAGAGAATCGCGTCGGGACCATTGCGCCGGCCGGCGCTGCTACTGCTCGTCGGCGGCGGGAGTCTCGGCCTGCTCGACCTCGAGCACCTCGGCCTGCTCGACCTCGGCCTGCTCGACCTCGAGGACCTCGGCAACCGGCTCCGGAGCCACTTCAGCCACAGCGACCGCACCGGGGATCCGGGTACGACGCTCAGCGATCTTCGCCTTGCGGCCCTGCAGTTCGCGCAAGTAGTAAAGCTTGGCCCGGCGGACCTTTCCGTAACGAACGACTTCGATCTTGGCGAGAGCCGGCGCGTGGAGCGGGAACGTTCGCTCAACCCCGACACCGAAGGAAATCTTCCGCACGGTGAAGGACTCCCGGAGCCCGCCTCCGCGGCGGGCCAACACGACACCCTCGAAGATCTGGACGCGCTCACGCGTGCCCTCACGGACCTTCACGTGGACCTTCACCTGGTCGCCGGGACGGAACGGCGGGATGTCGTTCCGCAGGCGCGGACGCTCGACGATATCAACCTTGTTCATCGGGCACTCCAGGAATCGAGGATGGTGTGGGTCGGGCGGTAATGTTATCAGGTGACTCGGCCCCGGCAACCTGAGTGGAAAGACCCGGCAAATCGGGTCGCCGCTCGCGCGTCCTGCGAAGTGCTTCAGCCGCGCGCCAGCGCTCGATTTCGGCGTGATTCCCCGACAAAAGCACCGGCGGGACCGTCTGTCCGCGAAACTCGGCCGGCCGGGTGTAATGGGGATAATCCAGAAGGCCCGTGGTGAAGGACTCCTGCTCCAGCGACGCTGGTTCCCCGATCACGCCGGGAACCAGCCGCGTGACCGCCTCGATGACGACCATCGATGCGGCCTCACCTCCGGCCAGCACGTAATCGCCGATGGAGATCTCGTCGGTCGCCAACCCCTGGGCAACTCGCTCATCCACGCCTTCGTACCGGCCGCACATCAAAATGACGTGAGACGCATTGCTCAAACCTTCGGCCGCGCGCTGATCCAACCGGCGCCCCGCCGGGGTCAAAAGGATACGGCGCGCGCCCTCCCACCCTGGGATCGACTCCACCGCCTCGAACCAAGGTTCGGGCTTCATGACCATTCCCGGTCCGCCCCCAAAGGGGTCGTCGTCAACCGTCCGGTGACGGTCGTGGGCGTAGTCGCGCAGATCGTGCACCGCAATGTCCAAGATGCCGCGCGCGCGCGCCTTGCCGAGCAGCGCTGCCTGAAGTGGTCCGGCGAAGTACTCCGGGAAGATCGTGATGATGTCCAGGCGCATCTACAACAGCCCCTCCGGAAGTCGCACGGTGATGCGCCGCGCCTCAACATCTACCGCTATCACGATCGCGCGCACCGCCGGTACCAGAACCTCACGGCCTCCGGCGTCGACCACCCATAAATCATTCGCCGGGCTCTCCTCCACGCGCAACATGGTCCCGATCTTCGATCCATCCTCGGCGACCACGGCGCATCCGTGTAGATCGTGCGGGTAAAAGGACCATTCGTCCAAAGGTGCCGCTTCCGAGGCCGGAATCGTCAAAAGCAAGCCACGCAGCACTTCGGCCCCGTTGCGGTCGGCGACGCCCTCGAATCGAACAAGCAGCCTGCCTTGGTGCGGCCGTGAGGCGACGACGACTACCTCACGCCCGCCGGCGAGCATCTGAGAACGCGGAGCGAAGCGCTCGGGGGCATCGGAGAGCACCTCGATCGACACTTCCCCAAGGATCCCATGCGGCTTTACCACGCGGCCGACCACGAGCCGCTCGGGCTCCATGGCGGTACTAGTCGCCGATCTCGATGACCGCGGTCGTATCGACTCGCGCAGCGGCAACTCGAGCCACCTGTCGAATAGCGCGGGCGACCCTGCCGTTTCGGCCGATCACGCGGCCCATGTCGTCGGGGTGAACCCTTAGACGATAAACCAGCCCACGGTCGGATTCACCCTGCTCAACCGACACCTGATCGACGTGCTCGACGATGGCTCGGGCAAGATACGCGAGAGTCTCGGAGACGAGATCGCCTCCGACTACTTCGCGGTCTTCGCCTGCTTGTGTTTCTGCCATATGCCGGTGCGCTTGAGGAGCGCGGTCGCGCTCTCCGAAGGCTGCGCGCCCTGCTGCAACCAGTGCAGCGCGCGAGGCTCATCGATGACGATCTCCGAAGGGTTTGGCAACGGGTTATACCGCCCCAGGATCTCGATAAAACGCCCGTCGCGCGGCGACCGCTGATCGGTCACCACAACACGGTATTGGGGCTGCTTGCGCTTGCCCGCTCTGAGAAGTCGTATGCGTACCACGGCGGCCAAGGTTACAGGAGAACCGCGCACCGCGCTACCTGCGCGAAGACAGAGGGGCACGCACTTCAGCCCTTCCGGCCCGGCCGCGCGCGCGTGCGGGCCGGACCGACCCCTGTCAGATTCTGAGCCCCGTCGCACCCCGCGAGTTCGCGGTCGAAGGTCCCAAGCGGCAAGTGCCCAGCCTTCCGCGCGGTTTCGAGAACAAGGCAATCGGAGAACTCGACGCGCGGCTTCTTGCGAAACCGCTCCAAGGCCGCCGCGACGACGTCCGCATCCTGGATCGTCAGGTCCTTGTGATTGAGGAGCATGTCCACCGCGGCGCATATCTTCTCCGGACCCCGTCCGTAAACGCTGTCCAGTACCCATACGGTTTCGGCGAGCACAAGGTGGGAAACCCACGCCCCCTTCGCCACGAAATGCTCTGCGGCGGAAACCTGGGTCGGGTCGTCGCGCGCGAGGAGCCGCACAAGGACGTTGGTGTCAACCGCGCGCATGCCGTTCCTTGACGTGGCGGCGAATTCCCTGCCTGATCTCCTCAGCGGTTCTCCGCGTGGGCGGGCGACCAAGGAACAGCGCACGATGAACGTCCTCGGACGTGAACCGGCCGGCGCGCCGCACGACGACTTGTCCGCCCCGGTCTTCCCACTCGAGAACCGCCCCTGGTCCGATCCCGAGCTTCCTTCGAACGGACGCCGGCACCGAGATCTGCCCCTGTGCCGTCACCTTGGAATGCGCGAGCGTCATGCCGGCACATTACCACGGTAATGGGCCAGAGACAACGGTTGCACTGCGACTCCAGGGCCTTACCTGCGGAACGCGTGAGCAACTGGACCAGGTCCACGTGAATGGGCCTGCAGGCTCTCTGCGGCGCGACAACGCAGGCGTAAACCCGCGCTACTTGCGCTTGCGCTTCTTGTTCTTGCCGTGCTGCTTGGGACGGTGGGCGCGCTCCTTGGGCTTGCCGCCGCCGGAGCCGCCGCCGGCCGCGCGCGTCAGCGAGTGCGGCATCGAAGGCAGTCCCCCGCCGCCGGCCATCGCGCGCATCATGACCTTGGCCTGGTCGAACTGGCGCAAAAGCCCGTTTACGTCGGCAACGGTGCGCCCGCACCCGCGCGCGATCCTCTGGCGCCGCGAGTTGTTGATGACCGAGGGATCGCGCCGTTCTCCCAAAGTCATCGAGTGGATGATCGCCTCTACCCGGGCCATGTCGCCTTCGTCGATATTCACATCCTTCAAGGCCCCGCGCATCCCCGGCATCATCCCAAGCAACGACGAGAGCGGGCCCATCTTGCGCAACTGGCGCATCTGTTCCAGGAAGTCGTCCAGGCCGAAGGTGGCCTTGCGCATCTTTTCCTCGAGGACGGCAGTCTCCTCGGCTTCGTATGCCTCCTCGGCCTTCTCGATGAGCGTCATCACGTCGCCCATCCCGAGGATCCGGCCGGCCATGCGGTCGGGGTGGAACGGCTCGAACGCGTCCAGACGCTCGCCGATCGAGGCGAACTTCACCGGTCGTCCCGACACGTGCGCGATCGACAGCGCGGCTCCACCGCGCGCGTCTCCGTCGAGCTTGGACAGGATGATGCCGGTGTAGTCGACTCGATCGAGGAACGCGGTCGCGGTGTTGACCGCGTCTTGACCGGTCATGGCGTCGACGACAAACAGCGTCTCGAAGGGCCGGATGCGGTCCCGAATCTGCACAGCCTCGGCCATCATCTCTTCGTCGACGGCAAGGCGTCCCGCGGTGTCGACGATGACCACGTCGCGCGACAAACGCACGGCCTCCTCCACGCCGGCGGCCGCAACGTCCGGTGCCGAAATGCCCGTTCGCACGAAGACGGGCACGTCGACTTGGTCGCCGAGCAGTTTGAGCTGTTCGATTGCCGCGGGGCGCCGCAGGTCACAGGCGACCAGCAGCGGGCGTTTGCCCTTGGATTTCAGCATCCGCGCGAGCTTGCCGGCGGCCGTCGTCTTGCCCGACCCCTGCAACCCCGCGAGCATGATCACCGTCGGCGACTTCGGCGACATCTTCAGCGGAACGTTCTTCGCGCCCAGGATCGCGACCAGTTCGTCGTGGACGATCTTGACGACCTGCTGTCCTGGGGTGAGCGCCTTGCGCACCTCGTCCCCGACCGCGCGCTCGCGCACCCGCGCCAGAAACTCGCGCACCACAGCGGTGTGAACGTCGGCCTCGAGCAGCGCCATGCGCACTTCACGCAAGGCCTCATCGACGTGTTCCTCGGTCAAAAGTCCGCGGCCGCGAAGGCGCTTGAATACGCCCTCGATCCGATCACTCAACGCATCGAACATGCAGGCATTCCTCGGTCGGAAGTGGGAACGGCCTAGTCTAAAGACGTACCCCGGCCTGCGCCACGCGAGCGGCTTCGAATCGCAAGCACGCAGACGTTCATGCGTCGGAGGTGTCGTCGGTTGCCGTCTCCACGACCGGGTCACTCGCGCGCGCGGGCAGGAACACGCGGAACGACGCCCCCCCTCCCGGGCGATCCTGCACCCACGCGCGCCCTCCGTGCATCGCCGCGAAACGGCGCACGAGGCTGAGCCCGATGCCGGTTCCGGGCGCGGTAGAGGGCACCTTGCCGCGTTCGAACGGAAGGAAGATGGTCTTCTTCAGATCGTCGGCGACCCCGGGACCCGTATCGTCGACCGAGATGATCGCTCCACCCTGCTCAGGCACCACGCGGATCCATACCGGGCTGCCGGGCGCGTACTTGAACGCATTGGCTACGAGGTTCTCGACGACGCGCCGCACCCTCGCCTCGTCGGCATCGATCCACACGCTCGGCGCCTCGATCTGGACGCTGCGACCGGCGACGTCCATTGCCGCAACGGCATCGCGGACGACCATGCTCAGGGCGATCCGGGCGAATCTCGGCTTCATGATTCCCCGCCTCAATCGCTCCAGATCGAGCAGGTCCCCCAGCAGCCGGTCGAGGTTCTGCGCGTTGACGACCAGCCGGTGAAGCAGCTCACTCGCCTGGTCGGAGTCCAGATCGCGATAACGCTCAAGTACCTGCGCGAAGCCGAGGATGGCCGCCAGCGGCGTCCGAAGCTCGTGAGACACCGCCACGAGCATCGCGTTCTTGAACTCATCGAGTTCCTTCAAACGGTGGGCGGCGTTCCGCTCCCTGTCCAGCGCGTTTTGCATCGCCGTGCGCGCTTGCTGCTGGGCGCTGATGTCGGTGATCACCCACCGCAGACCCGGGCCGGGGCTACGCGGATCACGGAACGGGGCTACTTCGAAGGCACAAGGCACACCGTGGTCGTCACGCGGTCCAAGCGTCGCCTCCCAATACCGCGTCACCTGCTCCTTCGCGATCTCGTAAAGGCGAACCCGCAACCCCTCGCGATCGTCCTGTTGAACAAAGGATAGGACGGTCTCCCCGATCAACGACTCCGTCTTCGCCCCCAAGAGCAATGCGGCCCGGTGATTCGCCTCGCGAATAACTCCGATGGAATCGGTCACGAGAAAGCACGTGGGAGCATCTTCGAATAGCGCTCGATACCGGCCGTGCTCCTCGTCTACCTCATCGCGAAGGCGTACCGCCTCATCGTTCTTGGCGCTCAGTTGTTCGAGCGCGATTTCCATCTCCTGGGACTGCCCCAGGTTCGGTTGACTCCTGATGTGTGAGGATTAGGTCCTCACCGGAAGGAAAGGTCACCATGCCCAAAGCGTTCCCCGAGGAGTTCCGTCGCGACGTCATCGCCGTGGCTCGCCGCA
>Ga0265292_1000690_pt1 | contig 40548 bp, 42 predicted proteins | sample Munlanlewell296A_FD_189080 | JGI IMG/M metagenome (GOLD analysis project Ga0265292, IMG submission 189080) | Leachate microbial communities from a municipal landfill in Southern Ontario, Canada - Leachate well 296A | ecosystem: Engineered > Solid waste > Landfill > Unclassified | place: Canada... | reverse complement strand
GCCCAAGAGCCGGGCCGCGTCCTCGAACTGAACCTGGGTTGGAGTCTTCCCCTTGGCCATGGTGCGATGTTCTCACATCGGGACCCAAACACCGCCGAAGTTGGCGACTAAATCAGCGGTCTCCTAGGCCGCGCGCGGCCAACCAGGATGCGGCCAAAACGCCGAGCCCCAAGAGCGCGCGCAAGGCCGCGTTGTTGTCGGCGTCGGCCGGCGGGGTCGCCGGAGTCGAACTCGGTGTCGGGGATGGCGACGCGGTCTGCGTCGGGCGCGCGGAGGGCGTCGCCCCCTGCGCGCGCACCACTTGCAACCCCGACGGGGTGGTGAAGTACAAACCGTCCGGCCCCCAGGTCATTCCGACGACGCCTTCGTCCAAGCGCGCCACAACGGTGTCCCTTGTCACCGAGTTCCGGTTCCCGGACAGATGCAACCGATGGATGGCGCGTTCACCGTAGGTTCCCAAGAACAGGTCTCCAGCGAAGGATCCGAAAGCTTCTCCGGCAAAGGCCATCCCGGTCGGCACGACGATATTGGTGTAGTCGATCACCGGATTGATGAACCGGCGGTCCTCGGCGCGGCCCTTGACGACCGGCCAGCCGTAGTTCCCCTTGCGCCGGATCAGGTTCACCTCATCGTTGCTCGCGGGCCCGTTTTCGCTCTCCCACAGGTTGCCCGTTTCCGGGTCGAAGGCCAGCCCGAAGGAGTTGCGATGTCCCCAGGACCACGTGGGGGAACCGGCGATTGGGTTGTCTGCGGGAATCGTGCCGTCGTCGTTGATCCGGTACACCTTGCCACCGAGCGCGCGCGGGTCTTGCGCGCGCCGCTGGTCGTGCGCCTCGCCGTTGCTCACATACAACTTCCCGTCGGGCCCGAATGCCAGGATCCCGCCGTGGTGGTATTGGGATCCCGAGGGCAATCGATCCATCACGATTTCGCGAGCCACTGCCCGGCGCCCGTCCGACCGAAGGCGTTCGACGCGGTCGGTCTTGCCTCCCGGCAGCGTGTAGAACACGTACACCCAGGGCTCCCCGTCTTGGAACTTCGGGTGCAGAGCCAGTCCGAGCAGTCCGCCCTCGCCGGCCGTCGTGGTGTCAATGCGCGCGAAGGGTTCGGCTTGCAGTGCGCCGTGGCGGATGATCCGGACCCGACCGACGCGTTCGTTGACGAACAACATGTCACCCGAATCCGTGAATTGCAGCGACGTGGGGAAGCTCAGCCGACGAAGCGTTTCGACGCGCATATCCTCGGCCGCGACCGCCCCCGTCGGGGCGATGAGCAATGCGGCCATCAGGGTCGCCCGGACGCGGCGCATACCCGGGACTATAATCCGCAGGTCTATGGCTCAGCTCACGCCTTCTGCGGGATACACCCTAACGATTCGCGTCACGCTCCAAAACGTTCCCGGAACGCTCGGCCGCCTGACTTCGGCGATCGGGCGAGCCGGCGGGGATTTGGGCGCCCTGGACCTCGTGGAACACCGAGGGAAGGAAGTCGTGCGCGACCTGAACGTCAAGTGCCGAGACGAGGCACACGGGCATCAGATCGTGCGCGCGGCGCAGCGAGTTCACGGAGCCGAGGTGCGGGCGATCACCGACCGCACCTTCGCGATGCACGACGGAGGCAAGATCTCGGTGGTGCCGAAGTACCCACTGAAGACGCGCGACGATCTTTCGATGGCGTACACGCCGGGGGTCGGCCGCGTGTCTTTGGCTATCGCCGACGACCGTGAACGCGTGTGGGAACTGACGATCAAGCGGAACTCAGTCGCCGTTCTCACCAACGGGACTGCTGTGCTCGGGCTCGGCGACATCGGTCCGGAGGCGGCGATGCCGGTGATGGAGGGCAAGGCGATGCTCTTCAAGGAGTTCGCCGATATCGACGCATACCCGATCTGCGCGAACGCGCGCACGGTGGACGAGGTGGTCGCGGTCGGAAAGGCGATTGCCCCCGGCTTCGGCGGGATAAACCTAGAGGACATCGCTGCGCCTGAGTGCTTCGAGATCGAGCGACGCCTTCGCGAAGAGCTGGACATCCCGGTGTTCCACGACGACCAGCACGGCACGGCCGTGGTGACGCTCGCGGCGATGCTCAACGCCGCGCGCGTGGTGGGCAAGCGTCTTGAGGACATGCGGATCGTGTTCTTGGGGATGGGCGCGGCGGGCGTCGCCTGCGCGCGCCTGCTGATCGAAGTGGGCGTCGGCGACGTGATCGGCGTCGACCGATCCGGCATCGTTCATCGCGAGCGAACCGAGCATATGAACGATGCGAAGCGCTGGATCGCCGAGCACACGAATCGAAGCGGCCTGAAGGGATCTCTTGAGGACGCGTTGCGCGGTGCCGACGCCTTCGTCGGAGTGAGCGGCCCGGGACTCGTCAAGGCGGACTGGCTCGCGGGGATGACCTCGGACGCGATCGTGTTCGCGCTTGCGAACCCGACCCCCGAGATCATGCCGGAGGAAGTGCCCGAGAACGTTCGCATCGTGGCAACCGGACGCAGCGATTACCCGAACCAGATCAACAACGTGTTGGTCTTCCCCGGGTTCTTCCGCGGCCTGCTGAACTGTCGCGCGCGCGGCATCGTGCCCGAGATGGAGATCGACGCCGGGCGCGCGCTCGCTTCCATCGTCTCGGACGCCGAACTCGACGAGGAGAACATCATTCCGTCGGTGTTCGACCCCCGGGTGATGCCCGCCATCGCTCGCGCCGTCGAGGGTGCGGCCGTGCACAGCCGTGTTGCGCGCCCGAGGCTTGAGAGCACAACTCCGTTCATTCTGCGGAGCTGAGGCTCAGTCCCAGCCGAGTTCACGCAGTCGTTCATCGTCGATTCCGAAGTGGTGCGCGACTTCGTGGAAGACGGTCGTGCGCACTTCGTCGGCAAGTTCTTCCGGCGTTCGCGCGCGCGCCTCGATCGGCCGCCGGTAGATCGTGATGACGTCGGGGAGTGCTCCGGTGTAGCCGGCGTCGCGGTCGGGCTGGGGAATTCCCTGGTAGAGGCCGAGCGTGTCCTTGGGCGCGCCGCCGTCCTCCACGACCACCGCAACGTTGGACATCGCAGCGCTGATCTCTTCGGGCAGCGCGTCGATCGCGTCGGCGACCAGCTCTTCGAAGCGCCGGCGCGCGGCGGATTCGCCGGCCATGTACTCCGACCATCCGGCCTTCCGCTTCGATCCCATCGCGACCTCCAGAGCGATCCTATCCAGAGGTCTGGGAGATGGCTATGTGTGGCTTGCGCGTTCTTGGGCCGAGATGTGCCCCCGTCTGTCAGGATGACGTGAGACGCGTCCAGTAGGGGGTTGCCATGACCACAGGATCCGATCGGCACATCCCGCGGGTGGCGGGAGTATTCGTCGGCGTCGTGTTGCTGATGGGTGTTCTCGGCTGGGGTGTTCAGCGGGCCATTCAGACCTTGGCTCGCGGTGGAGTGGAGTACTCGTACAGCACAGCGAAGAACTGGGACCAGCTTGTATGGAAGGCGGACGCCGTCGCGCGCGCGCGCATCGAGAAGGTAGACGAGCCGCGCTGGAATTCCGTGGACGGCGATTACTGGGACGGCTCGGACGACGTGACCTCCCGGCAGTTCACCGATGTGCGCTTGACGATCCTCCACACGTACCTGGGGGACCTGCCGAAGGGACCTCTGACGATCACCGTCTTCGGACCGGCGTCAAAGCGTTACGACGAGGAGCCTGGGATACCTCCTAGTGAGAACCTGTCGGGGGGTTTCAACGAGGGCGACACGCACATCGTCTTGCTCGGCAGGTTGGAGTACGGATGGGAAGACGGATTGCGGGAGGTCTGGAGCCTCGCGGCTCACTTCGAGGGGAACTGGCGTCTGGACGGCTCACGCATCGCGGGCGGCAGCGCGCTCTCACGGTCGTTGAACGCCGACGGGCTCATCGGGGAGCTGCGAGAGGTGTGGGGCCAGCGCCCGAAGGCCGCCGGCAGCCCCGTGACTTAGCGAGCCGGTTGCGGGGCTCTCCGAGCCGGGCAATACTTCTCCGACTCAAGCGATCCAGGAGGAGACCCCGTGAGAGCACGACGTTCTTGTTTGTCCGTCCCCGGCTCCAGCCCGAAGTTCCTGGCCAAGGCGGCCGGACTTCCCGCAGATGAGGTCTTCTTCGACCTTGAGGACTCCGTCGCGCCGCTTGAAAAGGAAGCCGCGCGCGGAAACATCATCGAAGCACTGAAGAACAATGAGTTCGTCGCGCCGACCAAGATCGTGCGGATCAACGGTGTCTACACCAAGTGGTGCTACCGCGATGTCATTACCCTCGTCGAAGAAGCCGGCCACCTGATCGACGGATTGATGATCCCCAAGGTCGAGTACCCGTCCGATGTCGTGTTCGTCGCCAACCTGTTGCGGATGATCGAGGACACCGTCGGGCTGAACAAGCGCCTCGGGCTCGAAGTTCAGATCGAGACCGCCATCGGCCTTCAGAACATCCAGGCGATCGCCGCCGCGTCCGACCGCATGGAGGACCTGATCCTTGGTCCGGCCGACATGAGCGCGTCGCTCGGTCTTCCCACCGTCACCGCCGGCGCCCCGATTCCCGGGTACGGCAACCTCGACCACTGGCACTACGTGCTCACCCACATCAACGTCGCGGCGCGGGCGAACAACCTGCAGTCGATCGACGGGCCGTACCTGCTCATCCGCGACCTCGACGGATTCCGCGAGGCCGCGATGCGCGCGCGCGCGCTCGGTTACGACGGCAAGTGGGCGCTGCACCCCGACCAAGTCGCGATCCTGAACGAAGTCTTCACGCCGACGCAGGATGAGTACGACAAGGCTGAGGCGATCCTGGAGCACTACAAGCACGCCACCGAAGTCGAGCGCAAGGGCGCGGTCATGTTCGGCAAGGAGATGATCGACGAGGCGAGCCGCAAGATGGCCGAGCAAGTCGCCGCGCGCGGCGAGGCGGCCGGGATGACTCGTGCAAAGGGCGTCGACGACTTCCTGAACGTCGGGTAAGGGGAGTCCTATGTCTCTCTTCGAGTTGACCGAAGACCAGAAGATGATCTTGGACACCGTGCGCGAGTTCGTCGAGCGCGAGGTGATCCCGGTCGCGGACGAGATGGAGCATCGGGACGAGTTCCCGGACCGGATCGTCGAGCAGATGAAAGAGATGGGCCTTTTCGGGATGATGACGCCCGAGGAGTACGGCGGCCTTGGCATGCCGCTCACGACCTACGCGCTTACCGTCGTCGAACTCGCGCGCGGGTGGATGAGCCTCTCGGGCGTGCTGAACACGCACTCGATGGCCACATGGCTGATCAAGACCTTTGGCACCGCGGACCAGAAGCAGCGGTTCCTCCCCCCGATGGCGACGGGGAACCCGCGCGCGGCGCTGCTGATGAGTGAGCCGCACGCGGGCTCGGACGTCCAGGCGATTCGCACGCGCGCCGTGCGTGACGGCGACGATTACGTGATCAACGGCCAGAAGATGTGGGCGACCAACGGCCTGCGCGCGGGCATCTGCATCACGCTGGTCAAGACCGCCATCACCGACCCGCCCTTTAAGGGGATGTCGCTGTTCATCGTGGAGAAGGAGCCGGGTGCGGAGCGCTCCGGCGGTGTGATCGTCGGCAAGAACATTGAGAAACTCGGCTACAAGGGCGTCGAGACGACCGAACTCGCGTTTGACGACTGCCGCGTGCCCGCGGCGAACTTGCTCGGTGGCGAAGAGGGCCAGGGGTTCATCCAGAACATGGCGGCGATCGAGGTCGGTCGCGTCAACGTTGCGGCGCGCGCGCTCGGGGTTGCGCAGCGGGCCTTCGAGGAGTCGATCAAGTACGCCCAGGAGCGCGAGGCTTTCGGCAAGCCGATCGCCCAGCACCAGGCCATCCAGTTCAAGCTCTCCGAGATGGCGACCAAGATTGAAGCCGCGCGCTTGTTGATGCTGCAAGCGGCCGCGATCAAGGATGAAGGCAAGCGCGCCGACCTCGAGGCGGGAATGGCGAAGTTGTTCGCGTCGGAGATGTGCGTCGAGGTCGCGATGGAAGCGTTGCGGGTCCACGGCGGTTACGGGTACTCCAAGGAGTACACGGTCGAGCGCCTGTATCGCGACGCGCCGTTCTTCGTGATCGGCGAGGGGACCAGCGAGATCCAAAAGATCGTAATCGCCAAGAGCCTGCTGCAGAAGTACAAGATCTAGCGCGTCCGAGCGGGCCGGGTTCGCGCAGGGGTTGTACGCTTCATCGAGTTCGAGCTGCAACGGGAGGATCACCAGATGGGCGAGGCGCGCGAGTTCGGCCGGTTCTTTGAGGAATTCGAGATCGGCGACGTCTACAAGCATTGGCCGGGAAAGACCATCACCGAGTACGACGACCATCTGTTCTGCATGATCACGATGAACCACCACCCGCTGCACACCAACGTCCATTACGCCGAGACGCAGACGCACTTCAAGAAGAACGTGGTCGTCGGCAACCTCGTCTACTCGCTTGCGCTCGGGATGAGCGTCCCGGACGTCTCCGGACGCGCCATAGCCAACCTCGAAGTCGAATCGCTCAAACACACTGCTCCGGTCTTTCACGGCGACACTCTCTACGCGCAGACCACGGTGCTGGACAAGAAGGAATCGGGGTCGAAACCGGATCGCGGAATCGTCTCTGTCGAGACCCGCGGGTACAACCAAGACGGCGTGGAAGTGCTGTATTTCCGCCGCAAGGTGATGGTGCCGAAGCGCTCGCACTACCCCGAGTTGCAGCCGGGCCGCCCGGAGCCGGCCGCATCCGAGTAGACGCTTGAACTGGGTCGACTTGCTCATCATCGGGGCCTCCGGCCTTGCGCTGATGGGCGGCTATCGCCGCGGGGTCGTTATGCAGTTCTTCTCCTGGGGAGGGTTTCTTCTCGGCCTGGTCGTCGGAGGGGCAGCGACAACTCCTATCGTTCGCGCCATCGATCCCAGGACGCCGATGTCTCGGGCAGTCGCGGCCCTTGCCGCTTTTCTGGGGATTGCCTTCATCGTCGAGGCGATCATCGCCTATGCCGGAAGCAAGATCACGCGTCGCATCACGCATGCACGGGTTCGTCGGGTCGACGCGATCCTGGGCTCGGTCGTAGCCGGTACGCTGGCGCTGACGTCGGTGTGGTTCCTGAGCGTCCCGGCCAAGCGTGTGCCCGAACTTGCCTCTGCACTCAGGAAATCGGCGATCTTGCGGGCGGAGTATGCGTTGATGCCGCACCCGCCGGACATCCTCGCAGGTATTGGGAACTTCCTCGGGCGGACCGGTTTCCCGGAGGTCTTCGCTCAACTCAACCCCTCGCTTGCTCCGGGGGTGGCACCGGCACCTGCTTCGCTGGCGCGGGATCGCGAGGTGCTTGCCGCCGCCCGTATTACGTACAAGATCGAAAGCGACGGGTGCGGCGGACGCGTTGACGGCAGCGGGTTCTCGGTAAAGGCGCACACTGTGATTACCGCAGCCCACGTTGTGGCCGGGACTCGCAATACAAGGGTTCTCGAGCCGAGTGACGGGGGAGGGCGCAGTTTCCCGGCGCGCGTCGTGTATTTGGACTCGAAACGCGACATCGCGGTTCTGTGGGTTCCCAAGCTCAACTCACGACGCATGGAATTCATTCGTCGTGCGGCGCCGCGGGGGACCGACGGGGCGGCCATCGGGTACCCGGGAGGAGGGGACCGACGGATCTCCGTCGCGCGCGTTCGCGCGCGCACCGAGGCGGTCGGACGCGACATCTACGGAGAGGGCCTGGTCCAGCGCGAGATCTACGTTCTTCGAGCCCGCGTGCGCCAGGGGAACTCCGGTGGACCCTTCATCGACCGGCGAGGGCGCTTGCGTGGGATGATTTTCGCCGCATCCGCGCAAAACCAGGAGGAGTCCTACGCTTTGGCCGAAACCGAGGTTGCGCGCGCGCTCCGCCTGTCGGACGGCCGGACGACCCGTGTGGACACCAGAGCCTGCGCCATCTAGCGTTTTGGCGATGTCGCTACCTGCTCGCCGGAACCTGATCGTCCACTATCACGAGATCGGCCTCAAGGGCCGCAACCGCTCGGTATTCGAACGCGCGCTCGTCACGAACCTTCGCCGGGCGACGTCGGATCTTCACGACTTGCACCCGAAACGGTTGCCGGGTCGCATTCTCGTGCCGATACCCGAGGGCGTTGATCCCGCTGCCGTCGCCGATCGTGTCGGGCGCGTGTTCGGGATCGCCAACTACGCGCTTGCGCGCGGAGGCATCGTGGACTTCGACGCGATTTGTGAACTCGCCGCCGACGCAATGCGCGCCGCGCCCTTCGAAACGTTCGCCGTGCGCGCGCGCGCGGCGCACTCAACGTTCCCAATGAGCGCGCGCGAGATTAACGAGAAGCTGGGCGCGTGGCTGCTCGAAAACGTTGGCGGACGCGTGAATCTGTCCAATCCCGACCGCACCTGCCGCGTCGAGATCGTCGGGGATCTCGTCCTGATCTACGCCGACCGCTCGAGCGGTCCGGGTGGCTTGCCGGTAGGGGTCTCCGGGCGCGTCGCTGTGTTGCTGAGCGCCGGCATTGATTCTCCTGTGGCCGCCGCGCGCTTAATGCGGCGGGGTGCGCGGTGCATGTTCGTGCATTTCCACTCGCAACCGTTCACCGACGCATCGAGCGTGCGCAATGCGCTGGAGATCGCAGGGATTCTCACGCGGTACCAGTACGACTCGAACTTGTATCTGGCGCCGCTGGCGCCGGCGCAGCAGCAGATTGCCACTGAGTGCCCCGAGGCCCTTCGTACCGTGCTGTACCGACGCATGATGGTGAGGATTGCCTCGGAGCTGGCCGTGCGGGACGGGGCGGCCGCGCTGGTGACCGGGGATTCTCTCGGGCAGGTCGCGAGCCAGACGCTGGAGAATCTCTCGGTGGTCGAAGCCGCCTCGCGGCTTCCCGTCTTGCGGCCGCTGGTCGGCATGGACAAGATCGAGATCATCGCCGAGGCGCAAAGGCTCGGAACCTTCGATGTTTCCAGTGCTCCGTGCCAGGAAGCCTGCGTGTTGTTTGAGCCCAAGAGCCCGGCTACCCGGGCAAGGCTGTTTGACGTCGAACGCGCTGAGCGCGTGCTCGACGTAAGTGCGCTGACTACCGAGGCCGCGGATGCGGCCGAGGTTCGCGTGATCCGGTTCCCGCCAGCGTCCTAGCGCTTCTTGGTGGCTTTCTTCGCCGGCTTCTTCGTGGGTTGCTTCACCGACTTCACTGATGACTTCGCCGGCTTCTTCGTGGCCGGTTTTGCGGACTTTGTTGCCGTCTTCGCTGCTTTGGCGGGTTTGACCGCTGTCCGCGTCGCAGTGGTCTTCGCCGCCGGCTTCGCGGACTTCACGGCCTTGCCTGTGGTTGCGGTCTTCGCCGCCGGTGCGACCTTCGGCTTGCCGGTCTTGGGCTCGAACCTCACGGCGCCGGCCCCCGGCTTGAACAGGGACGTGGTGCCGTCCGACCAGCGCACGTTGATGAGCGGGCCGACGACCCCGATTAGCGAGCCTTCCCTCCGCGGGTTCCCGATCTTCGTGCCTTCGATGATCACGCGGTCGCCCACTTTGGGCATGAGCAATCCCCCCTTATAGACTTCCTCGGCCGGCCGTTGAGATGTGCCGGTTGCCTTTCGGCGAACGAGGGATATACTAACTCCCTGCTGTCCAACCGGATGGCAGAAACCAACCGGTATCTACGACCCGGAAGGGTCCAGGTCCGGTGTGCTTGTGCCTTGACAACTGCATAGCGAGGACACAGCCGAACGCGCAGCCTCTCTTCGGAGGGGTTGTGAAATACGCTTGTAAAGAGAGCGGGAACCCAAGCAATTCCTAACCATGAATCCAAACCGGAGCTTCGGCTTCGGATTGAATTTCTATGGAGGGTTTGATCCTGGCTCAGGACGAACGCTGGCGGCGTGCCTAATACATGCAAGTCGAGCGATCGGCCGGGGAAGCTTGCTTCCTCGGTACGGAGCGGCGAACGGGTGAGTAACACGTGAGCAACCTGCCTTGGAGACGGGGATAACGTTGGGAAACCAGCGCTAATACCCGATGATCCGGCTGGAGGACATCCTCTGGTCGGCAAATGTTCCGGCGCTCCGAGAGGGGCTCACGGCCTATCAGCTTGTTGGCGGGGTAACGGCCCACCAAGGCGACGACGGGTAGCTGGCGTGAGAGCGCGAACAGCCACACCGGGACTGAGATACGGCCCGGACTCCTACGGGAGGCAGCAGTAGGGAATATTGGACAATGGGGGAAACCCTGATCCAGCGACGCCGCGTGAGGGACGAAGGCCTTCGGGTTGTAAACCTCTGTTGTTGGGAAAGAAGCCGGGTGCATAACCCGGTGACGGTACCCGACGAGGAAGCCCCGGCTAACTACGTGCCAGCAGCCGCGGTGATACGTAGGGGGCGAGCGTTGTCCGGATTCACTGGGCGTAAAGGGCGCGTAGGCGGCTACGTAAGTCAGGCGTGAAAGCTCACGGCTCAACCGTGGACGTGCGTCTGATACTGCGTTGGCTTGAGGACGGTAGAGGTAAGTGGAACTAGCGGTGTAGCGGTGAAATGCGCAGATATCGCTAGGAACGCCGGTGGCGAAGGCGACTTGCTGGGCCGATCCTGACGCTGAGGCGCGAAAGCTAGGGGAGCGAACCGGATTAGATACCCGGGTAGTCCTAGCCGTAAACGGTGGGTGCTAGGTGTGGGGGACGTATGTTCCTCCGTGCCGCAGCTAACGCATTAAGCACCCCGCCTGGGGAGTACGACCGCAAGGTTAAAACTCAAAGGAATTGACGGGGGCCCGCACAAGCGGCGGAGCGCGTGGCTCAATTCGATGCAAAGCGAAGAACCTTACCAGGGTTTGACATGCTGGCAGTAGTGACCCGAAAGGGGATCGACCCGTTGAGTCGGGAACCAGCACAGGTGCTGCATGGCTGTCGTCAGCTCGTGCCGTGAGGTGTTGGGTTAAGTCCCGCAACGAGCGCAACCCATGTCTTCTGTTGCCAGCGGGTAATGCCGGGGACTCAGGAGAGACTGCCGGCGAGAAGCCGGAGGAAGGAGTGGATGACGTCAAGTCCTCATGGCCCTTACATCCTGGGCTGCACACGCGCTACAATGGCAGGTACAAACCGCTGCAAAGTCGCAAGGCGGAGCTAATCGGAAAAAGCCTGTCGTAGTTCGGATCGAGGTCTGCAATTCGACCTCGTGAAGTTGGAGTCGCTAGTAATCGCAGATCAGCATGCTGCGGTGAATACGTTCCCGGGCCTTGTACACACCGCCCGTCACGTCCTGAAAGTGGGCAACACGTGAAGCCGGTGGCCTAACCCGCAAGGGAAGGAGCCGTCGAGCGTGGGGTTCGCGATTGGGACGAAGTCGTAACAAGGTAGCCGTACCGGAAGGTGCGGCTGGATCACCTCCTTTCTAAGGAGTACTTGATACTCCCATGAAACGGGAACCCGCTCTTGTCCTCGCTATGTAGTTGTTGGCACAAGCCTCAAAACAGGCGCCTTTGGCGCCTTTTTTGGTTTTCACCGGGTTCTTAGGCGGGATCTGAGGCAGTTGCCTATCAGGGGCGGGGCGCGCGCCAGACGCGGTAACGGGTGTCCTCGGCGATTACTTCGGGGGTTGGGAAGACCTCGTTCAGGTGACGCGCGTAGTCGAGGAAGCGGTTGGCGACGATCCATAGTTCGCCCCGGCGATGCAACCGATCGGGAGCTTCGCGGATCAGTCGGACCGCGGCTTCCGAAGCCGTCCTCACTCCCGCGTGGAACGGTGGATTGCTCACGATGAGGTCGTAGTCGCTGCCGGCATCGGAGTAGACGTCGGACGCGAAGACGTTGATCCCGTCGAGGCCGTTTGCCAGCGTGGTCTGTCGGGTCGACTCTAGGGCAAGCGCGTCGACGTCCACGCAATCGACGTGCAGACATCCTCCGGCCCGCAGATGCGCGCCGACGATGCCGGAGCCACACCCGACGTCGAGCGCGCGCGCCTCAGGGCGGATCAGGAGGTTCTCGAGCAGCAGCGCGGATCCCGCATCAAGGCGGCCGGATGCGAACACTCCCGGGTACCCCACGGCGGTGAACCTGCGTCCCCGAGCTTCCGTGGACCAGGTAGTGCGCCAAGCGTCCAGGGATGACGGCTCACCGGGTTTGGCTACAACCGCACTCAACAATCTGCAATGGTGGCGGAAGTCCACGACGTCGGTGGGTCCAATCAGATCGCCAATGTGTCGGGGGGCCGATCGGATCCCGGCGTCGTTGTGGCCTGCGACAAGAACGACCCCGCCGGGGGACACCAGTCCCGCGGCCATCGACAGCAGCATCCGCAGTCGCTCGGTTTCCTTCGGCAATAGAATCGCGGCGGCCGCGTAGCCGGGCGGCCCCGGCGCCCACGGGGCGAATGTTGACGGAACGCCCCGCACCGAGCACGCACGATGCGCGCGCAGGTTCAGGTGGAATACCTCGACGATGTCGCCGCGCTCGATGAATGCCTCGGCAGCCTCCGGGCCGAAGCCTGCCACCAGGATCCGCCCGGCGGGAATAGACCCCAGGTTCTCGACGAGAATCCTTGTCTCGGGTGCGGTCATGCGAGGAAAACTAACACGGCGGTGGGGCGCGACCGGCACCTGACGGCTCCCCGCGGTGCAGGCTTCCGCCCGCTCCGATACACTTCCGTGCCCGTGGAAGAGAACGAGTTTGCAGTCATAAAGAAGTCCGACGTCATTCAGGGCGTCCACTACGTGTTCCCCAAGCCGGCCGACGACGATCGCGGCAAGTTCGCGGAGGTCTACCGCCACGAGTGGATTCCGGGCAGCCGCGAGATGAAGCAGATGAACCTGTCGCTCTCTCGTGCAGGCGTCCTTCGAGGAATGCACTACCACCTGTTTCAGGCGGACTACTGGTATGTCACTTCGGGCAGCGTGTTCGTTGCGCTTTACGACCACCGGGCCGCATCCAAGACCGCCGAGAAGTCGGAGTTCTTCGAACTGCAGGAAGGGGAGGGACGCGGCATCTACATCCCTCCGGGCGTTGCGCACGGCTTCTATGCGATCACCGACGCCACGTTGCTGTACATGGTGGACCAGTACTTCGACGGCACTGATGAACTAGGGATCTACTACGACGATCCGGCGCTTGAGATCACATGGCCTTTCGAAGTCGAGCCGGTCGTCTCGGACCGAGACCGTGACTGCCCGATGCTGGCAGAGATCCCCGAGGAGAATCTCCCGATCTAAGCAGATGCGGCGCCGGTAGGATGCGGCGCATGAGCATCTTTCTTGACGCGCTGGCCGAGCGCGTTCTTGTTTTCGACGGGGCCATGGGGACGCAGATCCAGATCCGCGATCTGGGTCTGGACGGGTTCTGGGGACAGGAAGGCAACTCCGAGGTCCTGACCCTTTCTCGTCCCGACGTCGTCAAGGAGATTCACGCGGATTACCTTGCGGCGGGTGCCGATTGCGTCGAGACCAACACGTTCGGCGCTAACCTCGTCGCACAGGCTGAGCACGGAATGGCCGACCGTGTGCATGAGCTGAACCTGCGCGCGGCGCAGCTCGCTCGTGAGGCCGCTGCGTCCTTCACCGATCGCCCCCGCTTCGTGGTCGGTTCAATAGGTCCGGGAACAAAGGCGCCGAGCCTTGAGCAGATCGGGTTCGACGAACTTGAGCACTCGTACGAGATCCAGTCATGCGGACTTCTGGACGGCGGAGTCGACGCGATCCTCATCGAGACCGCGTATGACCTGCTTCAGGTGAAGGCGGCGCTCGCCGGCGTTTCGGCGGCCTTCGGCACCCAAGGGCGCACGGTTCCGGTAATGGTGCAGGTAACGATCGAGAGCACGGGGCAGATGCTGCTCGGCTCAGAGATCGGCGCTGCGCTTGCGACGTTCGAGCCGTATCGCTTCGTCGATGTGGTCGGGGTCAACTGCGCGACGGGGCCCGTCGAGATGACGGAGCACGTGCGATACCTGTGCGAGAACTCTCGCAAGTACGTCAGCGTGCAGCCCAATGCCGGGCTGCCTGAGATGCGAGACGGGCTGCCTTTCTACAGCCTGACGCCGCAGGATCTGCTGGCCCATCACCGAGTGTTCGTTGAGGAGTTCGGAACGAACATCGCCGGCGGGTGCTGCGGGACGACTCCGGAGCACATCCGTGCACTCGCCGACGCATTAGGCGGGCAAGCACCTCGGCCGCGCGCCCGGTTGTTCGAGCCGTCGTGCGCGTCGCTGTACGTTGCGCAACCCTTCCGGCAGCAGACGTCTGTCTTTGTTGTCGGGGAGCGGTGCAACGCTCAGGGTTCGCGCCGGTTCAAGGATCTCGTGGACGGTTCCGACTGGGATGGTGCCGTGGTAGTGGCCCGGGACCAGGTGCGCCAGGGTGCGCACGCGATCGACGTGAGCGTCGATTTCACGGGTCGAGACGGTGTCGCGGACATGACCGAGGTGGTCTCGCGATTGCGCGGGCAAGCGACTTCGCCGATCTTCCTCGATTCAACTGAGCCGGCTGTGATCGAGGCGGGGCTGAAGTTGATCGGTGGTCGGCCGGTCATAAACTCGGTCAATCTAGAGGAAGGCAGCGGTCCGGAATCGCGAATTGCGTGCAATCTTCGAAACGCAGTCAAGTTCGGGGCAGCCGTTGTTGCCCTCGCGATTGACGAGGTCGGCCAGGCGACCACCGCCGCGCGCAAGGTTGAGATCAGCCGAAAGATCTTCGTTTTGGCGGTCGGCGAGTACGGACTCGAGCCTCACGACATCATCTTTGATCCCATTGTCCTGCCGATCTCGACCGGGCTGGAGGAAGCGCGGCATGCTGCCGTCGAAACGCTCGATGCGGTCGCAGCCTTGCGAAGTGAGTTCCCGTCGTCCTTTGTGAGTCTGGGCGTATCCAACGTCTCTTTTGGACTGTCGCCGGCCGCGCGCCAAGTGCTCAACTCGGTGTTCCTACATGAGGCCGTTGAGCGCGGGCTGGATATGGCAATCGTGCATGCGGCGCAGATCCTGCCGCTAAACCGGATCGAGCCCGAGCGTCTAAACGCCGCCCTCGATCTCATCTACGATCGTCGCAGCGACGGAGTGGATCCGCTGCAGGAGTTCATCCGCTTGTTCGAAGGCGTGGATGCCGCCCACGCATCCGCGGGTCCGGTTCTTGGGGATCTTCCGCTGGAGGAAAGGCTGCCTCGCAGGATCGTGGACGGTAATCGCGACGGTCTCGATGGCGACATCCGGGAGGCACTCGCTTCCTACGCCCCGCTGGACATCGTGAACCGGTTCCTGCTGGAGGGGATGCGGACGGTCGGGGAGCTATTCGCCTCGGGTCAAATGCAGTTGCCGTTCGTCTTGCAGTCGGCGGAGACCATGAAGGCGGCGGTGGCGTGTCTTGAGCCTCACATGGAGAAGGCCGAAGGCGAAACCAAGGGGACCCTCGTTCTTGCGACGGTGCGCGGTGACGTCCACGACATCGGCAAGAACCTGGTGGACATCATCTTGACCAACAACGGTTATACCGTGGTGAACTTGGGCATCAAGCAGCCGATTTCCTCGATCATCGAGGCGGCGGCGCGCGAGAAGGCCGACGCCATTGGGCTGTCGGGCTTGCTCGTGAAGTCCACGGCCGTCATGCGCGAGGACCTTGAGGAATTGAACCGCAGGGGCTTGCACGGTTACTCGGTGATTCTCGGCGGCGCTGCGCTGACGCGCTCCTACGTCGAGGACGATCTGCGTCGTCTCTACAATGGGAAGGTCTTCTACGGCCGCGACGCGTTCGCCGGTTTGCGCACGATGGACGAGATGATGGCCGAGAAACGCGGTGAGAAGGTCGTTGACGCGGCCCCCAAAACCAAGCGGGTAGCGCGCGCATCCTCGGTCCCCGCCGCCCCCGCGGCCGCGACGAGATCCGATGTCGCGACCGACGTTTCGATCCCCGCGCCGCCTTTCTGGGGAAGCCGCGTGGTCAAGGGGATCCCGCTCGCCGACATCGCGGCGATGCTGAACCGAACCTCGTTGTTCCGAGGGCGGTGGGAATTCAAGCGCGCGCGCGAGCAGTCGCCCGAGGACTTCGAGCGTTTCCTCGCCGATAACGCCGAACCTGTGCTGCGCGACTTGCTGTTACGGTCTGCCGTCGAAGAGATCTTGCAGCCGGCCGTGGTCTACGGGTACTTCCCCGCACAGTCCGACGGGAACGACCTCATCGTGTACGAGCCCGGGAGCACGCAGGAGATCGTTCGGTTCTCGTTCCCGCGCCAGGAGCGCGATCGCCGGCTTTGCATCGCGGACTTCTTCCGTCCGGTGGGATCGGATCAGACGGACGTGCTCGCAGTGCACCTGGTCACCGCGGGATCCCGCATCGGGGAGTTGGCGCAGGAGTTGTTCTCCTCCGACCGCTACCAGGAGTACTTCTTCCTGCATGGGTTCGGAGTGGAAATGGCCGAGGCACTCGCGGAGCTGTGGCATCAGCGCATTCGCCGCGAACTCGGGATTGCGGATGCCGACGCTTCAGATCCAGAGAGTCTGTTCGGGCAGGGATACCGCGGTTCACGGTACTCCTTCGGCTATCCGGCATGTCCGAATCTGGAGGACCAGAAGCACGTCTTCACTTTGCTGCAGCCGGAGCGGATCGGCGTGCGCTTGAGCGAGGAATTCCAACTCGATCCCGAGCAGTCGACAAGCGCCATCATCGTGCACCACCCCGAGGCTCGGTACTTCTCGGTCGGTCGCAGCGAGTAGCTGAATCTAGGCCTTTCCGGCGTCCTCGATTGTTACCTTGATCAGGGTGATCGGCGGGTCGGGTCGCAGGCCGAGTCCGTTTCCAATCGGCTCGCCCTTCGTCTCAATCATCTTGTCGAGTGTCCCGAAGCTGGCCTTGTCTGTGGCGTCTACGGCTCCGAAGAACGTGTAGTTGGCCGGCAGCGAGGGCCAGTCCTTCACCACGATGAAGAACTGGCTGCCGTTGGAATCGGGCGAGCCGGAGTTCGCCATGGCGATGAATCCGCGCTTGTACTTGGTGATCGGCGACGGTGTCTCTCCGCCGTATTGGTACCCGGGTCCGCCGGAGCCGTCGCCATTCGGGTCCCCGCCCTGCACGATGGCGAAGTCTGATTCCTTCTGTACTCGATGGAAGATCGTTCCGTCGTAGTAGCCCTGCTGGGCGAGGAAGACCACGTTGTTGACCGTCTTGGGCGCCAGTCGTGGGTCCAAGCGCAGGTTGATCGGGCCCATCGACGTCTGCATGTGCGCGATGTACGTGTGTTCCGGATTGATTATCTCGCACGGAGGCAGGGCGAAGGTCTTCTTGCCGATCGTGTCGGGACCGGGACTGGTGCACGCGGACGACGATGCGGATGGCGACGGACTCTGCGACGAGGATGCCTTCGGCTCTCCGGAGCCACGCACCAGGAACAGCGTGCCGCCGCCGATGAGTCCGAGCACGACGACCGAGAGTAACCACGTCAGCAACCGACGCCTGCGTCTGCGCTGTTTGCGTTGCGTCTTCTCCTGCTGCCGCTGCTCGCGAATTCGCCGCTGCTGGTATCCGCCCTTACCCACGCTCGCCCTCCTTGCGGCGCGGCAGGCCCGAGAGGCCTCGCCACGCCAGTTCGGTCAAGTCCTTGACTAACTCGTCTCTGCCGACTTGCTGTTTGCGGTCGATCCACCACGTTGAGGCTGCCTCAGCCATGCCCATGACGCTACGGGCAAGCAGTTCGGACTCCTCCAACGGCTTGCCGGTCTCCTCGACAATGATGGCACCGATTGCTCCTGCGGCCGCATCGTGGAAGTGATCGATGGCCTCGCGGAAATCGGGGTCTGCGCCCATCGTCTCGCGGAACAGAAGGCGGAAGGAATCGACGTTGTCCTCGATGAATTTGAAGTAGGCCGCCAGTCCGCGCTGGATGCGCACGTGACCGGCTGCACCGGCAATCGCGTCGGAAACCTGGACCAGCAGCCGAGCCATGTCGGAGTCAAGCAGTGCGCAGTAGAGCTCCTTTTTCCCGACGAAATGCTGGTACAGGACGGGCTTGGTGACGCCCGCGCGCTGGGCGATCTTCTCCATTCCGGCGCCGTGGTATCCGTCCTCGCCGAACACCTCGCGCGCGACCGCGAGGAGCTGCGCCCGCCGGGCTTCGGCGGTGAGCCTTCGCGTGGCCAGGGCTGTCCCTTTCCTCGTGGGCGCGCACTTGACGAACCGCGTGCGCCGCCCTAGATTACCGGATGGTAAGTTACCGTCAAGTAACCTGTTCGCGCGACGCGGACCAGACCAACGCGGGGGAATTGATGCCTGACTTCGGGTTGAACTCCGAGCAGAAAGAGTTCAAGAACTGGATTCACGAGTTCTCTGAGAAGGAGATCCGTCCGGCTGCGGCCGAGTATGACGAGACCGAGGAATTCCCCTGGCCGATTGTAAAGAAGGCCGCCGAGGTCGGGATCTACACCTTTGACTTCTACATGCAGACGGGCCAGGACGAGAGCGGCCTGATGATGCCGATCGCGCTCGAGGAGGCAGCTTGGGGCTGCGCCGGCATCGGCCTCAGCATCTTCGCCACGGGCCTGCCGATGGCCGCGGTTGCGGCGAGCGGCGACTGGAACGCCATTCAGAAGTGGGCGCCGATGATGTTCGGCACGCCCGAGGACCCCAAGCTTGGTGCGTTCTGCGTGACCGAGCCGAACGCCGGTAGCGACGTGTCGCAGCTTCGCACGACCGCCAAGCGCGAGCGCGACGGCTGGCTACTCAACGGCACCAAGAACTTCATCACCAACGGTGGAATCGCCGACGTCCACGTTGTCGTTGCGACGGTTGATCCCGCGCTCGGACACCGCGGTCAGGCGACGTTCGTCGTCGGCCCCGACACGCCGGGACTGTCGATGGGCAAGAAAGAAAAGAAGATGGGCATCCGCGCTTCGCACACCTCCGAGGTCATCCTCGAGGACGTGTGGGTGCCGGGCGAGAACTTGCTCGGCGGCGAGGAGAAGCTACAGGCGAAGCTCGAGCGCGCGCGTTCGGGACAGAAGTCCGGCAAGTCCGGCGCCCTGGCGACGTTTGAGGCCACCCGCCCGTCGGTCGGGGCTCAGGCAGTCGGTATCGCGCGCGCGGCGTGGGAGTTCGCTCGCGATTACGCCAAGGAGCGCGTCACCTTCGGCCGCCCGATCATTGAGCACCAGGGCATCGCATTCCAGCTTGCCGACATGGTCATGGAGACCGAGGCTGCGCGCTTGCTGGTGCACCGAGCCGCCTGGATGGGGCGCACCGGCCAGCAGTTCGTCCACGCCGAGGGTTCGATGTCGAAGCTCAAGGCCGGCGAGGTGGCCGTCAAAGTGACCGACCAAGCGATCCAGATCCTCGGCGGATACGGATTCTGCAAGGACTTCCCGGTCGAGAAGTGGCACCGCGACGCGAAGATCTTCACGCTGTTCGAGGGCACGAGCGAGATTCAGCGTCTCGTCGTCTCGCGCGCGCTGGCGGCCGAGTAGCGGGAATGTATCTGCGGGGGACCGAGGACGGGACGCTGTTTCCGAAAGACCGCTGCGTCGTCACGTCCGACGGTGCCCACGTTGCGTACACAATCAAAGGACAGAAGAGCCCCGTCGTAGTTCTCTGCGCGGGGCTCGTCTGTCCGGATAACTTCTGGAAGTACCTCGTCCCGTCGCTCCAGCGTCATTACAGCGTCCTGGTCTGGAACTACCGGGGCAGTGGGGCGTCGGGCATGCCGACGGCCCCCGGCTTTCGAACGCGCAACTACACGGCGGATGATTTCGCCGTCGAGCTATACGCCGACGACCTGCGCGAGATCCTCGACCGTGAGGGGATCTCCGAGGTCGTCGTGTTGGGCCACTCGATGGGGACGCAGGTTGCGCTGGAGGCATACCGGCTGATGCCTGATCGGGTGCGCGCCATCGTGTCGGTGGCGGGTCCGTTTGGGGCGCCGCTGGATTCCTTCTACAACACTCGTCTGTCGTCGGAGTTGTTCCCGCTGATTTCGTTCGCGATATCGCACACGCCAGGGCTTGGGCCTGTGTGGCGAGCGTTGCTGCGGTCGCCGATCGTGCATCCGATCGCTTTGGCGGTTCGGGCGCTCGGGCCGGCGACGAAAGAGGAAGACATGAAGCCCTACTACGACCATCTGGCGTCGCTGGACCCACTGGTGGTTGTGAAGATGGCAGAGGCGGCGCACGCGCACAGCGCTGAGGACTTGCTGCGTCACATCGATGTTCCAACGCTGGTGGTCGTGGGGGAGAAGGACAACTTCACGCCGCCGTGGGTCGGGCATGTGATGGCGTCGCGTATTCCGGTGGCCGAGTTGTGCGTCGTCCCCGAGGGTACGCATACAACTCTCATCGAGTACCCGAAGGTGGTCAACCGCGCGGTGCTGGACTTCTTGCGGCGGCATTTGGGTGAGACTCAAGGCGCGGTTTCCCTGACCGCCCGGCGGCGGGCGCGCGCCCGCCGTTCGTCAACCGACGCCGCCACCCCGCGCCCGTAGCGCGTCGCGAGGGATGTCCGGCGACGGCCGATCCCGGTCGGTACGATGTCCTGGTGGCTTCCGTCGAGAAGGTTCTTCTTGCCGCTCCCCGTGGGTACTGCGCCGGGGTAGATCGCGCGGTTGAGACCGTCGAGCGCGCGCTCCGCAAGTTCGGCGCTTCGATCTATGTCCGAAAGCAGATCGTGCACAACCTCCACGTGGTGCGCGCCCTTGAGGCCAAGGGCGCGCTGTTCGTAGATGAACTCGATGAGGTTCCGACTGGTGCGACTGTAATCCTGTCCGCGCATGGAGTTGCTCCCGAGGTCTACGAGCAAGGAAGGGCACGCGGGCTGCGCGTAATCGATGCGACGTGTCCGTTGGTGACCAAGGTGCACAACGAAGCGAAGAAGTTTGCCGGTGACGCCTATCACGTCGTTCTGATCGGACACGAGGGCCACGAAGAGGTCGTCGGGACCATGGGGGAGGCACCGGCTTCGATCACGCTGATCGGTTCACCCGATGAGGTGGATCGGCTGTCTTTGCCCTCGGACGACCGCGTCGCGTACTTGTCGCAGACCACGTTGTCGGTGGATGAGACCGCCGGCGTGATCGAGCGGCTGCGCGAGCGTTTCCCGTCGATTCGTGGTCCGGTGCGCGAGGACATCTGCTACGCGACTCAGAATCGCCAGACCGCGGTGAAGGTTCTGGCCGAGCAGGCCGACGTCGTGCTGGTGATCGGATCGAACAACTCGTCCAATTCCAACCGCTTGCGCGAGGTGGCCGCCGCGCGTGGGGCGCGCGCCTACCTCGTGGACGATGAGACTGAAATCGACGAGGCGTGGCTCGAGGACGCGCGCGTCGTCGGGATCACCTCCGGCGCGTCGGCGCCCGAGTGGCTCGTTGAGCGTGTTATCGGGTTCTTCCGCGCGCGCGGCGTGGATGACGTTGAAGAGGTGCGGGTCGTGGAAGAGGACGTGCGGTTCGCCCTGCCTCCGGAAGTGGGCTAGTTGACCGAACCGTCGGCCGGTCCCGGCGCGACGTGCAGTCTCAACGGCAGGCTCTTCATGTGCTGGCTGTTGATCAGGATCTCGATCGAATAATCGCCCTGAAGTTCGAAGCGCGTGTTTACCAGGTTGACTACGAGGTTCAGCGGAATCTCGCGGCCGGGTGCGGCTTGTCCGGTCGCACTGAAGCTTCCCTCGAGGTTTGCCAGTTCCCCGCCGTCGGAATCCATCATCCGGATTTCGAGATGATGCTCTCGGTCGGCTTCCGCGGGGTGGACCAGCAGGCGCAGAACCAGCGCGATGAGCGGGTGCACCACCGGGAACGCCGGCGCGGCGATCGAGTCGATGCCGCCCCCGAGGACGTGGAACTTACGCCCGGGCTCGGCTTCAGCGGCATCGGCGAGGAAAGCGAAATCGAGCTTCGGCATCGGTCCTCCATCGTCACTTCTTCGCGATTCTACGCGGAGGCAAGCACTCGCGGGGACGGGTTCGTCGTCATCGCGTTGGTGTGCGCGATCCGGTGAGGCCGGACCCGGCTTCTCAAACCGGGCGGAAACACGATAGCGTGAGCCGACGTTCGTCCGGATGGGGAGTGCGGATGAGAAACCTCTCGGAGAAGAGCACGGCCGAACTTGTCGCGGGGTCGATCGACGACGCGCTCAAGTTGGTGCGCAAAGAGCTTGAGTTGCTTCGCATCGGGCTGACCGAAACGCTGAGTGAGCGGCTGAAAGGCGCCGGGTTGATCGGCGGCGCCGCCCTGGCCGTGGTTCCGGGCCTGTTGTTCGTTCTCGTTGCGCTCGCGTTGTGGCTGCCGGGCTCGGCCGCGTTCGGGTTCTTCGTCCTGGGACTGGCGCTGCTCGCAATCGCGGGCGCTGCGGTCTTCTTCGGTGTGAAACTGGTGCGCTCGGGTGGAAAGGAGTCCAGCGCCGCGTTGGACAAGGTGAAGGAGGATGCGCGATGGGCTCGCGGACGTCTGACACGCTGAGAGAGATCGAGTCGATCCGCGCGGGTCTCGACGCGAAACTGACCGAACTGGAGGGCCGCCTCCCTCCGACCGCGAAGTTCGGCAAGCAGGCGGTGGGGATTCTCGCGGGAACCGGTGGTGGTGCGCTGTTGTTTGCGCTACGCCGCTCCTCCAAGAAACGCAGAAGTCGCGGATCCGCCGTCGCGCCTTCGGTCACCGTGAAGGTCTTCTCCGGCGCTGCCGCGCCGGCCGCGCTCGGCGTTGCGGCCATCTGGGCCGCTGTGCGCCTGTATGAAATGCGAACACGAAGTCAAGGAAACGGAGTTTCTCGGCCGGCGGTCGTCCGGTCGTTGCCATCAGAACGGAGGGCCTAAATGCGCGCAGTCAAGTTCGAGGATGTCGGGCAGTTGTCGGTTGGGGACTACCCGGACCCGGTCATCCAGGATCCCGGCGACGCGATTATCCGCGTGACGACGGCGCCGATCTGCGGGTCGGACTTGCACCTGCTGCACGGTCGTATTCCGGGTATGCGCCCGGGCAGCGTTGTCGGCCACGAGTTCGTCGGCATCGTTGAGTCCGTCGGACCCGATGTGAAGAAGTTCAAGGTCGGCGACCGCGTCGTCGGCTCGTTCCTGATCGTGTGCGGAACCTGTTGGTTCTGTCAACGCGGATCGTTCGGCAACTGCGAGCAGCTCTGGGTGCTCGGCTACGGCATGTTCACCGGCGACCTCGACGGCGCACAGGCCGAGAAGGTGCGCGTTCCGGTCGCAGACTGGAACCTGCATGCGGTCGATCCGTCGCTCACCGACGAGCAGGCGGTGTTCGCCGGCGACATCCTCACGACCGCCGCGTACATTTGCGCGCGCTCGAACATCTCCGAGGGCGACACCGTCGCGATCACCGGCGCCGGCCCCGTCGGGCTACTGACGCTGATGATCGCCAAGACTTACAACCCCGCGCAGATCTTGGTCGTGGACCAGGCGCCGGACCGACTGGCGCTTGCCGAGTCCCTCGGCGGCGTGCCGGTCGACATGTCGAAGGTCAACCCGGTGGTCGAGATTCAGCGCGCGACCCAGGACCGGGGAGCCGACATCGTGATCGAATGCGTCGGTGCGACGCCCGCGTTTACCACGGCGCTGAACGCGGTGCGCGCGGGCGGAACCGTCGGCGTGATCGGCGTGTACTCCGAGCTGGAATACGACTTCCCGATCGGCGAGATCTGGCGCCGCGGAATCACCATCGTGATGGGCGGCACCGCGCACGTGCAAGCGCACTGGAGCCGCGCTCTCGAGCTGGTCGAACAAGGCATCGTCGACCCGACCGTCATCATCACGCACACCCTGCCGCTGGAAGAAGCTTTGAAGGGCTACGAGATGTTCGAGTCGCGCGAAGCCATGAAGGTGATCCTGAAGCCGTAAACGGGGGCTAGCGCGCGCGCACCTTTGGGCCCTCAGGCGCGTCTTCGACGTCGAAGCCGCGCGCGCTGATCTCGGTGCGCAGGGCGTCGGCGGCGGCATAGTCCTTTGCATCGCGCGCGCGCTCGCGTTGCTCGACCATTTCCTGCACCTCGGCGGGGATTTCCACCCCGGCGCGCGCGTCGCGCAGGAGATCGAGGGCGAGGACGGCGTCCCACCCGGCGAGCAAACTCGCGCGGGCGTGGGGTGGAAGCGATGGCGTGGAGACGACCTCGGCGACGAGCGCGATCGCGGCGGGTGTGTCGAGGTCGTTTGCGAGCGCGTCGGTGAAGCGCTTTTCGTAGCTGGTCGTGTCGGCTTGTTCGGCGGGCTGAGCGGCGGACTCGGCGGCGATCCTGCGCCAGCGGTTCAGCGTGCGTTCGGCTCCGGCGAGCGCGTCGAGGGTGAAGTTCATCTGCGCGCGATACCGCGACTGCAGGAACAGCAGGCGCACGGCGAGCGGGTCGGTGTGGCCGCGCGCAGCGAGGTCGCGCAAGTCGTAGAAGTTCCCTGCGCTCTTGGCCATTTTGCGGCCTTCGCTCAGCAAGTGCGCGCCGTGCATCCAGCGGCGCACGACGCGGTGACCGGTCACGCCCTCAGACTGAGCGATCTCGTCTTCGTGGTGCGGGAAGACGTTGTCCTCGCCGCCGGTGTGCAGATCGAACTCTTCGCCGAACGCCTCCATCGACATCGCGGAGCACTCGATGTGCCAACCGGGATATCCCTCGCCCCACGGCGATGGGAACCTGATCGCGCGTTGGGGTCCGGCGTGCATCCACAGCACGAAGTCCGCGTGGTAGCGCTTGCGCGGATCGTCGATGTCCTTGCGGTGCCCGGAGACGAGTTTGTCGAGTGTGTTGCCTGAGAGGCGGCCGTAGTCGGGGAACGACCGAACGTCGTAGTAGACGGTTCCGTCGCACTCGTAGGCGTGTCCTCGCTCGATCAGGCGCACGATCAGCTCGATCATCTGTGGGATGTACGCGGAGGCGCGCGGATAGGCGCGCGCAGGCGCGATGTTGATCGCGGCCATGTCGGCGAGGAACGCCTTGGTGTAGTGCGCCGCGATCTCTTCGGGGGGCTTGTTCTCCAGGCCTGCGGCCAAGAGCATCTTGTCTTCGCCGCGGTCGAACAGCTCGTCGGTCATGTGTCCGACGTCGGTGATGTTCATAACTTGGTGGACCTCGACGCCTGAGTACTCGAGCGAGCGCCGCACGATGTCGGCCGCCAGGAACGTGCGCAGGTTGCCGATGTGGGCGTAGCGGTACACCGTAGGTCCGCACGAGTACATCGTGAGCGCGCGCCCGGCGACCGTCTCGAGGGGGAGAACGGCACGGGCGAGTGTGTCGTATACGGCGACCATTCCGGCCATCCTAGTGGGCCGGAAGCGCGTGAAGCAGCCCTATCTTGAACGGGGCGGGGTCGGAGGAATTACACGCGCGGCTGTCACGTCTTCCGCCGCGAACTCGACCAAGACGCCGGCCCGGGTGCGAACGGCCATCCCTTCAGGGTCGAATCGCTCCAGCACGCCGACCACGTCTCCGAGGTGTCCGTCGGGCAACCGCCGACGAATGGTGACCCGCTGCCCGACGTCGGACGGCGTCACGATTCCCGCGGATTGGTAGCGCATCATCCGGCGATGTGCGCGGCGACCGCCGTCGCCAGCTCGTGGCGGGAATTGGTGAAGAAGTGGTCGGCTCCCTCGAAGACCTCAACCCGCGCTGAAGGAGAGATCCGGCACGCCCAGGCGCGAACATCATCGGGTCCGGCGAACCCGTCCAAAGTCCCGCAGACGGCGTAGACGCGGCCCGAGAAAGCCCGAAGTTGATTCTCCGACGGTGCTGGGGGACCGACATCGACGTTCAGGGAAACCGGAGGTGCGACCGCGGCATACGCCCGAACGCGAGAGTCGGCGACCGCGGCGGCCAGACCGACCAGCGAACCAAAAGACCAGCCGGCGACCGCAAGTGGGAGCCCTTCCGCCTCGATCGCGATCCGATCCAGGGCGGCCGCGGCGTCCAAGCTTTCGCCGACGCCGCCGTCGTAAGTGCCCTGACTGTCGCCTACGCCCCGGAAGTTGAACCTCAGGCAGGCCCAGCCGGCGGCATCGAGCGCGCGCTGAATGGCCGGAATCAGAACCGAGGACATGGAGCCGCCGAATTGGGGATGAGGATGGCAGAGAATGGCTCCGCCGCGCGGGTTGACCGGGGCCGTCAGTCGGCCCTCAAGCAGCAGGCCGTCGGGGGAAGAGAAACGGATGCGTTGCGCAACTGCCGCCATCGCGGGGAAGTCTACCCGGACTTCGAGGCGCGATCTGATTGACAACGCTGAGTGCGGTACTATTCCGGGCGTCTTCAGCAGCCACGAGGGGGTAAGTGACGTGACGTACGTCATCGCAGAACCGTGTATCGACGTTAAGGACAAGGCCTGTGTCGAGGAGTGTCCGGTCGACTGTATATACGAGGGTCCTCGGACTCTCTACATCCACCCGGACGAGTGCGTCGATTGTGGCGCCTGCGAGCCGGCCTGTCCTGTCGAGGCGATCTTCTACGAGGACGACCTGCCGGACAACTGGAAGCAGTTCACCGCTGTGAACGCTGAGTGGTTCACCGCCGAGAACGGAATCGGTTCTCCCGGCGGCGCCGCGAAAGTCGGTCCGGTCGACCACGATCACCCCGTGGTCGTGGCCTGGCAGACCAGCTAAGCGCGCGGCAGAAAAGGCGAGGCCGGGGTCTTCCCCGGCCTCTTTTCTTGCCGCCTACTTCCGTGGAAGGAACTCGCCGATCGCCGCGATCACGGCCTCGGGGTTCTCTAGGTTGGCGACGTGGCCGGCGTTCGGGATGGCGACGAACTTCGCACCGGGGATGCGGGCAGCCGTTGCCGCGGCACCTTCGATCGGCATGAGCTTGTCTTGCTCTCCGTGCATCCACAGCACCGGCACGTCGATGCCTGCAAGTAAATCGGTTGAGTCGGTCCGGTCGCGCATTGCGAGAAGGTCGGCGGCGGCGACTTCGGGGGCGGTTTCCATGAACATCCGCTTGACTTGCGCGGGCACCTGATCCGCCGGCGCGTCACCGAACATCTTGGGGCCGAGGCCGTCGTGCAGCGCTTCCATGCCGTCCCGCGCAACCATTTCAGCGGTCTTTTCCCGACCGTCTTTCGCTTCGGGTGAATCGGCTTCCGCCTTGGTGTCGATGAAGATCAACGAACGCACGCGCGCACGATGACGCCGCCACAGCGAGAACAGCACGTAGCCGCCCATCGAAAGACCGGCGAAATCGGCTTGCTTGATCTGCATGCCGTCGAGTGTGGCGGCGATGTCGTCGGCGAACATGTCCATCGAGAATCCTTCAAGGGATTCGGTTGCCGACAGTCCGTGTCCGCGGAGGTCGATGGCGACGCATGTGCGCCGTTTCGCGAGTCCCGCCAACTGAGGAATCCACAGCGTGCGGTCGAGGGGGAATCCGTGGACAAACACCAACGCGGGGCCTGATCCCCGCTCTTCGTATGCAAGCTCCATTGCTTCCATGAAGCCTCCTTGGGCGTCTGACCTTTTCACCCTACTCGACGCATGAACAGAGGGGGATGGGTCGATCAGGTTTGGGTTTCGGGGTCGGGCGAGACGACCCCGGGCGCGGCGAGCGCGGAACCCAGGTCGGGCCACCGGCGGCGTTGGGCGACGGCCAGCTTGTGCATTAGGGCCAGAGCGGCCGGATCATCGACGCCGGGTTTCACCGCGACCAGCCCGGCGTCGGCAGCCGCGCGCAGCCACTCCGCGCCGCGTTCGGTCCGAACGATCGTCAGGGTCCACCCCTCGGACCGGCCGATCCCTCCGGTCGAGATATCCGCGTGCTCGGCCGCGAAGTCCGGGCACTGTTTGCACCCTTCGCGAGTGAACGGCCGGCATTGCTTCAGCGGGATGTCGACCTCTTCGCCGGTTGAACGCAACCGGATCTGGAACTTGCCCTTGACGTTCACCTTGGAGATGTCGTCGAGCGGGATCCCCATCTCGGTGGCGATCTTGCCCTGCATTAAGCCTTCGTAGGTGAAGGACTTCGAGCAGAGCAGGCCGATCGTGAACGCGATGCGACGGCTGTACTTTGCCACGTTGCGCGCGTTGACGGTTCCGTTGATCGACGATTGGCATCCCATGCCGACGAGCGCGACGTTGCGCAAGCCGCGTGCTTCAGCCTCCTTCATCGCGAGTGGGTTCGCGGAGTAGGTGTAGCGCGACCCGGCTGATGCCAGGACATCCTCGCGGGACGTCGCGACGAAAGGCTCGGCGTCCCAGGGACGCTCGTCACTCAACTTGCTGACGAGCGCGCAGTCGATCTTGCCGCTCTCCAGGCCCCAGATCAGCAGGGCGGAGACGAGGCCGCCGTCTTGTCCGGCGTTGAGCGTTGCCGAGTCGGTGGCGCGCGCCAGGTAGATGTCGCGAAAGATGCCGGCCGGTTCGTTCGCAGCGCGCGCACGCCCGAACAGCGATGTATCGCACTCGACTTCCCACGCGCGAAACCGTGGACAAGCTTTCGTGCAGATGTCGCACCCGCGTTGTCCGTGAATACAGTCGTCGAACGCCGTCGAGTCTTCGATGTTGAACGGGTGGAAGGTGCTTCGCTCGTAGTTCAGCACGTCCCGCGGGCACGCCATTATGCACGCGGCGCAGCCGGTGCAAAGGCCGGTCGAGACAACCTCGTGGAACAGCTCCTTCCACTGGCCGTACGCGCGCTCTTCGCCCGGCATCGCGCTCAAATGCTCGCCGTCGGCGGAGCTTCCTTGGGGCCGCGCTGGGCGCCGTCGAATGCGTCGTCGTCCAGGACGAGGAATTCGACGGGACGGCCACCGACTAGGTGCTCATCGATGATGCGTTCGACGTCGTCCACAGTGACGCCGCCGTACCAAACGTTGTCGGGGTGCACGACGATGGACGGTCCGGCCATGCACGGCTCGAGGCATCCCGTCGCCACAGCTTTGAAGTTGGTGAGTCCCTTTTCTCCTTGGAGATCGCGGAACTGCTGCAGGACGTCGGCGCCGCCGCGTCCCATGCAACTCCCGCGCGGATGGCCTTCCGGGCGCGAGTTGGTGCATACGAAGACGTATCTCTCCGGCTTCATGACCGGCATCCTATCGGCGCGCGCCCTCGCGACGCCCGGCCTCCGCGTACAATCGCTCGATGGATTTGGGACTTCGGGGCAAGGTCGCCGCGGTCGCGGCGTCGAGCAAAGGTTTGGGTCGAGCATCGGCCGAAGCGTTGGCGCGCGAGGGCGCGGACGTCGCCGTGTGCGCGCGGGGGGGCGTGGCGCTCGAGGCCGCCGCCGAGTCGTTGCGCGCGATGGGCGTGCGTGCGCACGCCGTGGCGCTCGACCTCGGCGAAGCCGGGGCGTGTGAGCGATTCATCGAGGAGACGGTTTCACAGTTGGGCGCAGTGGACGTGCTCGTTGCCAACAACGGCGGGCCCGCAAGCGGCCCAGCCGAGCAGTTCGAGCTCCCGGAGTGGCGCGATGCCCTGGAGCGGAACTTGCTTGTGCCGGTGCGACTGGCGCGCGCCGCGTTGCCGCACATGCGTGCGCGCAATTGGGGCCGAATTATCAACGTTACGAGCATGTCGGCCAAGCAACCAATCGACGGTCTGGTGTTGTCGAATTCGGCGCGCGCCGGAGTGCTGGGGTGGTCCAAGACGCTCGCGAGTGAACTGGCGTCCTCGGGGATCACGGTCAATTCAATCGCACCTGGGCCGTTTCACACCGACCGCATCCAGGCGCTTGCCGAGCAGCGTGCCGCGCGCGAGGGCATCACCGTCGTCGAGGCGTTGCGCGCGCAAGAGGCCGCGGTGCCGATGGGTCGCCTCGGCCGCCCCGAGGAGTTCGGCGCCCTGGTTGCCTTTCTCGCGAGCGAGCAGGCGTCGTTTCTGACCGGTGCCACCATCCAAGTGGACGGCGGTTTCGTTCGCGGGCTCTTCTAGCGATCAGCGCGCGAGGTCGCGGCGTGAGAACACTCGAACGGCGGCGATTGCGAAGACGACGGCCAGTCCGGCGAGGATTCCGAGATCCGTTGCGTACGGTCGCGACTCCAGGATGTTCGCCGCGCTGAAGTAGTGGAATGGAGTAAAGAACCGCATCCACGACGCGCCGTCGAACAAGAGCGCAACGAAATTCAAGAAGAACATACCTATGGTGGTTCCGGCGGCGACTCCCAGGGCCCTGCTGCGCAACGACGCGGTGGCGAAAACCGCGAAGGCGAACATCGCGAAGACCGAGAACAGTAGCCACGATCCTCCAAATGCGATCAGCGTGTGCGCGACGGGCAGGTTGCGAACACCCGGGATGGCGGCCTTCGCGACGAAGGTCCCGGTGACGCCGCCTGAGACCACGAGCATCAAGATGCTGAGTCCCGCCGCCATCTTCGCCGACAGCATGGCCGTGCGTCCGACCGGTCGCGACAACACGAAGTCCATAGTCCCCCGTTCAAGTTCCGATGCTCCCGAATTGGATGCGACCAGTAGCGCGCCGGCCGTTTGCAGTGCGAGCACGACGGGGTGAAACATCCCGACCGCCACCCATCCGGCGGGGGTAGTGAAGTCGGCCGCTCCGCCGACGAAGGCCCGCATGGCGCGCGGCGGCTTCGCAAGCAGTCCCGGCACATTGCCCGCCTGATCGATGAACGAGACCGACGACAACATCACTAGGAAGAAGAACAAACCGAGGCCGATTCCAAGCATCGCGCCGGTGCGTGCGGCTTGGCGCATCGCGTGGCGGAACACCGCAGTGTTCATCGTTCACCGTAGATGTCGAAGAATGCTTCGGTCAGGCTTTCCGGCCGAGCGAGAAACTCGATCACTCCTGCTCCGGCAAGCCGCTCGACGAGCGGCTCCATTTCACCGCGGAAGTCGAAGATGAACGCCGTTCGGTCTTCATTCACGACGAGGGCCTCGATGCCGGCGACGTCGTCGAGCAACCCGGCGCGCGCCGGCGCCTTCAGTTGGAGGGCGCAGTGCCGCACGTGTCCTCCGCTCAGGTCCGAGGCCGGTCCGACCTTGACCAGTCGCCCCTGTTTGATCACTGCGACGCGATCGCTGGCGGCTTGCACTTCAGACAGGATGTGCGAGGACATGAATACGGTTCCTCCGCGGTCGCGGTGCTCGCGGACCAGTTCAAGGAATCGCTCCTGCATTACCGGATCGAGTCCCTCGGTCGGCTCGTCCAGCATGATCAACTCGGGTTCGTGCTGGAACGCCTGAATCAGTCCGAGCTTCTGTTTCATTCCACGGGAGTAGTGGCGGACTTGTCGGCCGAGGTCGGCATCCGACAGTTCGAATCGCTCGCACAGGGTCGTCCGCGCGCGCGGCGGTGCGGGGTGGAGCCGTCCCAAGTAGGCAAGGTGATCGCTGCCGGTCATAGACGGCCACAGGCCGAACTCCCCGGGGAGGTATCCGATCCGCGCGAGGACGTTCACGCGGTGGCGTCGCGCGTCGCGACCGAACAACTCGATGTTCCCCGCGCTCGGGGAGATGAAACCGAGCATGCAGCGGATCGTTGTGGTCTTCCCTGCGCCGTTGGGTCCGAGGTATCCGAACGACTCGCCCTCGGGGATCGAAAGACACAGATCCGTCACCGCTTCCACGTGCCCGTAGCGCTTGCTCAGGTTCCGGATCTCGATCACGGATGACATGCACAACCCTCCCGAAGGCTAATCCTAACGGGCGCGCGGCGGCCGCCGGGCAAATCGCATCCAACCGGTCTTCGCTGTTGGAGTTGTGGCGGTGGCGATCCGGCCGTCCCGGTACGATTACTCCTGGTGGAACCCTTGCTCCGACCCGCGCTCCCACTAAGTGAGCCATTTCGTCATGCGTTTACAAGCGCGCTCGATGCTCGCACGCCGCGCGCGTTGGACGTGCCCGGCCGACGTCGAGCTGCGGTGCTGTTGCCGCTGTTCGAGCGTGAAGATGAACCGTGGATCGTGTTGACGCGTCGGACCGAGACTGTGCGTTCACACAAGGGTGAGATCTCGTTTCCCGGCGGTGCTGAGGATCCGGGGGATCTCGACTTGTGGCACACGGCGGTTCGCGAGACATCGGAGGAGATCGGGTTACCTCCGCCCCAGATCCGCCCACTGGGCGCGCTGGACCAGTGCCCGACGTTCTCCAGCGACTTCGTCGTGTCGCCGTTTGTGGGTGCGATCACGCCGCCGGAGCGGTGGGACCCGAGTCCACACGAGATCGCTCAGGTTATCGAGTTGCCCTTGCGCGCCCTTGCCGAGGCCGGACGCACCGAGGCGTGGGAGTACGGCGGTACCCGTCACCCGATGCGGGTATTCGAGGTCGACGGTCACTACGTCTGGGGGCTGACGGCATACATCCTGGGCGGGTTTCTGGATCTCGTCGCTCCGGCGGTGGGATGGGAGTCGAAGGCGCTCTAAGGTCGAGGTTCAGCGAGGGAACCCGCATGCGGAGCACGGCGTCATAGGTACAAGAGGCGTCATTGCGCTTCGAAACCGACAAAGCGTAATATCTTGAGGTGGTGAGGGCCCCGATGAGTACATCTTCCGGATCTGTTGTGGCGCGCAGGTTCCGCCGCGAGCGCGCGGCGGCGGCGGCCGTGATCGCGGTCGGCCTGTCTTTGATCCCGATTCCGGGCGCGCGCGCCGAGTCGCTGCCTCTGATCGTAGAGAAGACCGCCTGGTTCTGGTCGTCGAACTCGAAGGTCACGACGTGTTCGGACGACCCAGCGGTTGGGGTGTGCGGTGCGGCTTCCATTACCGGCGGCGTCGCAGGAAACGCTGCCGGCACGGCGTCTCCGATCTCGCCCGGACACCTTGGCGTATCGATGAAGGACGGCGGGTCGGACATGCGGTCCTACGTGTTCTTCAATCTCGCCGACCTTCCGGACGGGGCTGAAGTCAGCCGGTTCCTAGTTCAGATGAATGTGTCCTTGCAGTCGGGGGAGCACATCCAAGAGCACGCTTCTAAGCGCGAGCAGCCTCCGGCGACCTCTAACCAGGCCACTGCGGCGATCCAAGCCTGCGCTGTGACCGAGCCATGGGGCCCGGCAGAGGGAGATCCTCCATATTCCACAACGGTGGTCCGGCCGCATCCTGAAAGCGCCGATACGACCGCGGAAGTCGAAACGGTGCGGAACGAGCCCTTCACGGACTGCAGCCTTAGCGCGGGTGGGACGGTCTCCAAGGACGGCGCGGTCTGGACCTTTGACATCACGCACATCGTCAAGAAGTGGACCTCCGGCGAGATGTTCAACGAAGGTGTTGCGCTCATGCCGGTCAACACCGGGGTTGCGCAGACGTGGACCGTGGAGTTTCACGGGAAGCCGACGACGGTAGCCGCTGCCGACGGGACTGAACTTACCTACGTGGCCGAGAAAGATGCCAGTCGCGCGATCGTCGAGTACACGGTCGCCGCCTCACCACCGTCACCACCACCGTCATCACCTCCGACGGACGGGAGTCAATTCCCGTCTTTTGGCAACCCGATCCCGATCGACGACTACATTCCCCAGTTGGAAGTGGATGTTCCTTCGGGGATCGGAACGGGGGGGGCGAGCGGGACTGAGCGCGTTGTTCCCATCGCGGCGAATCCGAAGACCCCCGCCTGGGTATTTGGCGTCATTCCGCTCGGCATTCTGGGATTGGGGCTGGTTACCAGCGTGATCGGAGAGGATCCTGTTCCGGTGGGCGCCGGGGGGTTCATCTCCAGCAGCCGGGTCGCCGCGTTGTTGCGTCGTCGCAGGATGGGCAGCGAGGATGCGGAGATTGCGGACGGAAGTTGAATCAAGGCGTGGCCGTCTCGGGGGGAAGCCGATGAGTTGTTGGAAGGGTGCGCGGTTTGGCGCGCTGGCGATTCTGTTGATGCTGGTGCTTGCTTCGTGCGGCCAGCATGCGGGAGTGCACGCGGCGGGAGGGCCAGCCGGAGGAACCATCAATGTGCCCGGAGACGGCACCGGCACGGGCACCGGAACGGGCACCGGAACGGGAACGGGAACGGGAACGGGCACTGGTACAGGAACCGGCACGGGCACCGGAACCGGCACGGGCACCGGAACGGGAACGGGCACTGGTACAGGAACCGGCACGGGCACCGGACCGATCGCGGGGGATCGCACCGGCATCACGGCCACAACGATCACGATCGGTCTGCATGCTCCTCTGACCGGCGCGGCGCCGATCCAGCCACTTGCGTTCGAAAAGGGCAAGGATCTCTACTGGCGATGGCTGCACGAGGTCAAGAAGCAGAAGATCTATGGCCGCGAAGTGAAGGTTGTGTTCCGCGATGACCAGTACACGCCGACGACTGCGGTAGCCGTTTGCAACCAGATGGCGACGTCTGATCGCGCGTTCATGCTGATCGGTGGTGCGGGCACGGACCAGATCAACGCGTGTGCGCAGTACGCCGACGCCGAAGGACGAAAGATCCCGTATCTGTCTCCTGGGGTACAGGAGGCGGGGCTCAGCAAGCGATCGACGTACTTCGCCGTGACGATGTCGTACGCGCAACAGATGCCCTTGCTCCTGCAACTCCTGAAGAAGGTCAATGCGAAGAAGAGTCTGGACGTCTACGGCGGGATCGGGGGGGGCAACGACAAGATTCTGTTCGGACACGTCCGTCCCAACACGCCGAACTTCAACGACGCGGCGGCGGCATTGAAGAAGGCGGTCCTCGCGGCGGGCTGGGAGTACAAGGCGTACACGGTCGTAAAGGAAGGCAGTTCGACGGAGGCGCAGACGGTTGCCACTCAGGCTCAGCAGGATGGCGTGGACATCCTCATGCCGATCACCGCGCCGACCTTCACCGTGCAGTTGGGGCTTCAGGCGGACAAGAACGGATACAAACCCAAGTGGGTCGGTATTGGAATCACGAACAACCTCAATGCTTTTCTAAACACTGTGTGCGGTAAGAGCCCTAACCCGACTTCTTCCACGGTTCAGGGGGCGATCTTCCTTTCTCCTTGGGCAGGCTGGAAGCAGGTCCAGCAGGGGCAGTACGACCCGGACTTTGCGCAAGCCGCAAAGAGGTTCGCGGCGGATGTGAACACCCGGGACAAGAACGGGGACCTCGTGCTCGCCTTCTGGGGGATCATGAAAGGTATTCACCAGGCGCTGCTGGCTGCGGGGCCGAACGTGACGCGCGAGAGCTTCGTCAGCACGATGAGTCGGTTCAGTTACGCGTCGCAGTTGTTCCCAACCCTTCGCTTCACCCCGGGCAGTCCTTTCGGGGCGCAGAACGTGCACGTGCTGCGAGGGAGTTGTGCCGAACCGGCCGACGCGGCGCATGATGTACAGGCGGGAGCACAGTTCATCGAGGATCCCGATTATCCTGGTCTCCACTCCAGTTTCTAAGAATCCCGTCACCGACTGGGGAGGGAGCGCGTGCTTACCTTCGTGACCATCGGCATCATTCAGGGCGCCGTCATCGGCCTCCTGGCCATCGGAATCGTTCTGGTGTACAAGGGCTCGCGCGTATTCAACTTTGCTCAAGCTGAGTTCGGATCCCTCGGCGCCTTCTTCCTGTATTCCCTGCTGGAGGTCGTCCACGTGCCGTACGGCCTCGCGATTCCCATCGCTCTTGTCGGAGTGGGGTTCGTGGGGTTCGTCGTTGAGCGGCTAGTTGTGCGTCCGCTGTTCGAGGCGCCGCGGGTGACCCTGCTCGTGGCCACCGCCGGCGTCGCTCTGCTCGCGATCGCCCTTGAACTCAAGATCGGTGGGGCGGAAATCCGCCAGCTTTCGCCCATTGTGTCGGGCCAGGCGCTGAGAGTATTTGGCGCGGTGATCACTTGGCAGCAGGTGATTACATTGACCGTGCTCGGCGGACTCGCCGCCGGTCTGGCCTACTTCTTCAAGAAGGCCGATCTCGGGCTCGCGGTGCTGGCCACGTCCCAAGAGCCGGTGGCTACGGAGTTGGTAGGGATCGGGACGCGTCGGATCTCGACGTTCATCTGGGTGTTCGCCGCGGTCCTTGGGGGAGTGGCCGGAATCCTCCAGGGATCAGACACGATCTTTACTCCTGGGTTCATGACGGTGAACTTCTTGCTCCTTGGTTTCACGGCGGCGGTCGTGGGAGGCGTTACGAGCCTCGCAGGCGCGTTCGTCGGGGGTCAGGTGATTGGAATCATCCATGCGCTCGGCGCTTACTTCGACTCTAAGTACATTCATTCGTACGTGGATATCCCCGGGCTGCCGGATCTGCTGGTCTTCGCAGTGCTGGTCACCATCCTGCTCGTTCGCCCGCGGGGCCTTTTGGGGTCGGAGGCGTAGATGGCGGTTACATCGCAGCAAAGTTCGTTCCTGCCGCTGCTCAAAGTGGGGATGCCTTCGGGAAGCGAGTGGTTCTCGCGTGCCGCCGTTGTGGCGGGAATGGGATCTGTGCTTCTTCTCCTGCCGCTCGTACTGCCGTCTTTCCAGGTTTCGTGGATTTCGCTCGGCATCATTTATGTGATCGTCGGCCTGTCGATCAACGTGCTGATGGGGTACGCGGGACAGGTCTCGCTTGGGCACCAGGCGTTCGTCGGGGTCGGGGCGTTCACGTCTGCGCTGATGGTGTCGGAAGTAGGCATGCCGTTTTGGTTCGCCATCTTCGTGGCGGCAGGGACCGGGGCGGTGGCTGCCCTTGCCCTTGGGTTCGTGGCGCTGCGCTTGAAGGGGCTGTACTTGGCGCTCATCACGCTCGCATACGGAGGTATTGCCGAGCGCGTGATCTTCTCGATCCCGAGTTTGACGGGAGGAGGAGCAGGGACACTCGCGCCTCGTCCGAACGGGTTTGCGGGCGAGACCGCGTATCTGTACGTCTGCTACGCAGTCCTCGGCACGGTGCTGTTCGTCGACTGGCGCTTGCTGAAGACGAAGGCAGGTCGTGCGATCCTGGCAATCCGTGAGAACGAGATCGCGGCGGCAAGTTTTGGGATCAATGTGGTCGGGTACAAACTGCTGGCATTCGTGCTCTCCGGTGCCGTTGCGGGCGTAGCCGGTTCTTTGTTTGCCCATTGGCGGACCGTCGTTGTTTCCGTGGACTTTGATTTCAAGTTGGCGCTGACGTTCGTGTTGATGGCCGCGGTCGGGGGCCTGGGATCGCGCGCCGGGATCTTTGGCGCCTCGATGTTCTTTGCGATCTTCCCGCTGGCGGCGAATGCGCTCACGGTGTGGGTGCTGATCATCGGGCCGGTGCTGCTGTTATTCACTCTGGCCGTCGCGCCGGGGGGGATGGGGCAGCAGCTTCGCCCCATCACCGAGTGGCTGCGTGGAAAACCGTTCAGCCTCAAGCATGACGAAGGCGGCGTTCAGACGGGAGGTGCCGGTGTCCGTCCTTGAGATCCGCGATCTATCGATGCGTTTCGGCGGGCTTCAGGCGCTGTCCGAAGTGAGCCTGGACGTCAACGAGTGGGAGATCGTCGGGCTGATCGGGCCCAACGGCGCAGGCAAGACCACGTTTTTCAATTGCGCGATGGGCGTCTACCAGCCCGACAGCGGCACCGTGTCGTACCGAGGGCAGGACATCACCCGGACGCCGACGCACAAGCGATCTGCGATGGGGCTCGGTCGGACGTTCCAAAACGTCGGCTTGGTCAAGAGCCTGTCGGTTCTCGAGAACATGCTCATCGCGCAGCACGCGAAAGTGAAATACGGCGCCGTCGGTGGGATGCTCGGGCTTCCGGCTTCGTGGGCCGAGGAGCAAGTGCTTCGCGAGAACGCGTTGGAAATCCTCAACTTCATGGGGCTGATCGACCATCACGAGGATCGCGTCGCAAAGCTCCCCTACGGACTTCAGAAACTGACGGAGATTGCCGCGGTTCTTGCGGGGGATCCCGACGTGTTGCTTCTCGACGAGCCGACTTCGGGGATGAGCCCGGAAGAGGCGCACGAGTTCGGCGACCTGCTGCTTCGGTTGCGTACGGAACTGAGTCTGACGGTGCTGATGATTGAGCACCACGTTCCGCTCGTGGTGCGCGTGTGCGATCACGTGTATGTGCTGAACTTCGGCAAGCTCCTTGCCGAGGGGAAACCGCAGGCGATTCAGAAGCATCCGGAAGTAGTGGCGGCGTACTTGGGGGAGGAAGATGGCGCTGCTTGAGATCCAGGACCTGCGTACCGGATACGGTTCGCTTCCGGTCCTGCACGGCATCTCACTCCAGATCGACGAAGGTGAGTTCGGCGTGATGCTTGGCCTCAACGGGGCCGGGAAGTCCACGATGATGATGGCGCTAACCGGGCTTTTGCACACCTGGTCGGGGGAGATCTACTTCGACGGCGAGCCGATCTCGAAACTGGAACCGTCCGAACGCGTCGCCCGCGGCATCGCTCTTTCGCCGGAGGGTCGACGCGTGTTTCCTGCGCTGACTGTCGCGGTGAACCTGCGTCTGGGCGCGTGGGTGCGGCGGAAGGAGCCGGGATCGTTCGCGCAGAGCCTAGAGGCCGTGTACGAGCTGTTCCCGCGTCTTCACGAGCGAAGGGACCAACTCGCGGGGACGTTGTCGGGCGGGGAGCAACAGATGCTTGCCGTGGGGCGCGCGATGATGGCGCGACCGCGACTCCTTCTGATCGACGAAGCCAGTCTCGGTCTGGCTCCGAAGCTCGCGAAGGAGATGTTTGCGGCCATCCGGCATATCTCCGAGACCGGGATCACGGTCGTGATGGTCGAACAGAACGCAGGCGCTTTGAAGCTTGCCGATCGGGCGTGGATCATGCAGAAGGGAACCCTGGTGTTCTCGGGGGCTGGAGACGAAGAACTTCGCGGCACGGATCTGCGCGCGGCGTATCTGGGGTAGGACTTCGTAGGTCCTGGCCGACCCGGCTGAGTTCCTTGGTTAGTTCTTCGACGCGAGCGTCGGATCGCACACGCGGCAGGGCTGTAATCCGCGGGCAATAGCTTCGTCCTTGGATGCGTGGTCGAGATCTTCCTTGCCTTCGACCAGTCGGCAGCCCGGACGGTGGAACGAGGACCGCCCGATCACCACGTTGCCGTTCGTTGAGGCTGCGGTCTTCGCCGTCCTGCGCGGGGCGGCCGGTGCAGCCGCCGGCGGGGCTTCAGTGTCGGCCGGGCGCTCGGTGTTCCGGCGGATCGCGTCGACGAGTTCGTCGATCTTGGACTCGAGTTGACCGCGCGCCCGGCGACCCGCCTCGAAGAGCAGCAATCCGGCGCCGAGGATGATGAAACCGAGTCCGGCAGCTCCGCCTGAGATCAGGTACGGGATCTGGCAGTCCACACAGTTGACGCCGGCTGAGCCGTTCCAGCCGAGCAGAATAAAAAGGAACCCCAAACCGAGGAAACCCAGTGCGACCGCCGCAGGCAAACCAATCTTGAATCGCATCGGCACGGATCGTACCCCGTTCCCTTCCCGCGGCGCCAGAAGGCAGGCCGCTTTGCGGACGGTCTTTCCTCCGAAGCGGGCCTTCTGCGCCTAGCGCATGACCGCCTGGATGGTGTGTCGCCAAGAGGCGGGCAGGAACCGGTCGGTGATCGCGCGGTCGAATGCCGCCGCGGCATCTGCCGACGCGCGCGCGCCGCGTCGAACCCAACGGTTGCGCGCGAGGCCGTCGAATTCCCCAACGAGGTAGTAGTTGATTCCCAGCGCAAGGATCCACGCGAGTGAGGCCTTGCTCACCTCGACCTGCTCGAACCCCGCCGCGCGCGCCGTGGATTCGATTTCGTCCGGCGTGAACGTGTGCAGGTTTGCCGCCATTGAGGCCAGTTCCCAAGTGAGGTGTTCGGGGTCCTGCGTGCGGCCGCGCAGCTTGTTCAACAAACCGACGGCGCGCACCGCTACGCCGACAACGGCCGCGACTTGGCGTTCTCCGCCTGGAGTGGGTTCCGCCGTGACGATCGCGATTCCGCCGGGTTCCAGCACCCGGCGAATCTCGCGCAACGAGGCGGCCGGATCGGGAAGATGATGAAGGGCCGCGCGCGCGACGACCAGATCGAAGGCCGCGTCGGCGTAGGGGAGTCGCTCGGCGTCGGCGAGGGCGACCGTCAGTGACGCGCCCGCCCGCGCGGCGTTCTCGGCAGTCCGCTCGACCATTCGCACCGAGAGGTCGGTTGCGTGGACTTCGCGGGCGATGCCTGAGGCCGCTAGTCCGACGGCCAAGTATCCGGTGCCGCATGCGACGTCGAGGGCTCGGCGCGCGCGCGGGACTTCTCCGAGGAGGGCGCCGAGGTCGCGGCGGACCTCGGCGCCGATTCGTCCGTCGTAGTCGATGAGGAAGCGGTCGTCGTAGTACGCCGCCTCGCGGTCGTGCACGATTGCGTTCAGGGCTTTGGGATCCACGCGGGCAGTATATGGACCACCCTCGGGCTCTCGCCTGCCGCGCGTAGGATTCCCGGGATGAACCCGGAGGACGCGGTGGAGGAGACCAAGGCCGGACCGGTGTTGCGCGTGCGTGTTCGAGCTCGGGCGCGCGCCGACGCGGTCGGCTGGACGGCGGCGGCCGGCGTGCGGGTCACGGTGCGCCCGGCCCCGGAGAAGGGCAGGGCGAATGAGGCCGTCGTACGCGCGATAGCGGCGTGGCTTGGGGTTCCGGCGCGCGACGTGGATGTGGTCTCTGGGACAGCCGCCGTGGACAAGCGCTTGTCGATCGCGGGGATGACGACCGCGGAACTGCGTAGCCGGGTTCGCGCCCTGGCGTCGGACGGCTAGGGGCTGCGCAGCCCCGCGCGGAGCAGACTGATAGTCTTACGCGCCAGATGCCAAAACCTCGTAGAAGCCGACCACGTCCAGGCCAGCGTCCGGCCGGCGGTG
>Ga0265292_1000689_pt1 | contig 40565 bp, 43 predicted proteins | sample Munlanlewell296A_FD_189080 | JGI IMG/M metagenome (GOLD analysis project Ga0265292, IMG submission 189080) | Leachate microbial communities from a municipal landfill in Southern Ontario, Canada - Leachate well 296A | ecosystem: Engineered > Solid waste > Landfill > Unclassified | place: Canada... | reverse complement strand
AAGAGCTTAAACTCGTTGGCTCATTCTTCAATAGGCACGCCGTCGCAGAAACTCTACTCAATTCTTTATAAATTCTATAAAAGAAAATTAGGGAGCGAGATATAAAATCTCGCTCGGGACGAATGTATCGCCTTCACGCGCACGTGTTGGCTTAACCGGTATTATACCTTTCGGTCCAAATCCAAGAAAAATAAAATTAGATACATAATAATCGCTACGCCCTTTGGCCTCGCGTTCTCAATATTCTAATTTTCATTTCAAGACTTTTTCTCTCGCTTCCCTAATCGTAAAAATGGAGCAACTCCAACTAAACTTACTTTGTAAATTTCTTCAAGCAAATCACGCTTGCTCTCTTTTGTTGTAGTCGCATATAAAGAACTCAGTAGAGTTCTGCTCCGACTCCTTGTAGACATATGGTTTCAGGTCTATTTCACTCCCCTCTCCGGGGTTCTTTTCACCTTTCCCTCACGGTACTTGTTCACTATCGATCTCTAAGAGTATTTAGCCTTGCCGGTTAGTTCCGGCAGATTCTCTCAAGCCATTCGTGTCTTGAGATACTCAGGAACACTAACAAAGAAGTATATGAAATTTCGTTTAAGGGGCTATCACCCTCTAGGGCCAAGCTTTCCAGCTTGTTCAACTATTTCATATATTTATAACTTCTCTTGCATAAATGCAACGTTAATGTCCTACAACCCCAAATCTTTTCCGAAGAAAAAATTTAGTTTGGGCTTCTCCCGTTTCGCTCGCCGCTACTAAGGGAATAATTCACCCCATCACATTTTTGTTTCCAAATATTTTGCGCAGTGCGTCTGCCGAACAGGCAGACACCTCGTGGGCGAAGCGCTGCGCCTATAAAGGAAGTAGCTACTCGCTACTCGCACTTCGCGTTGTAATTCAGATACAAAAATGTGACGGGGCAAGATTGTTTTCTTTTCCTCCGGGTACTGAAATGTTTTACTTCCCCGGGTCTACTTCTAGTAGCTAGTTGCTAGTTTTTAGTTGCTGGTTTTTCTAAACTTTTTATTAAGTTATATAATTGCTTTCCGCATATTGTATATTCTGAATAAAGATACTCAAATTTATCTTGTTTTAATAAATTTACATCTTTCATAAATTTTATATTTAATAACATCTCATCATTTGAACCTAAAGAATCTCTTAAATAGTTTATTGTGTCTTTTTTGGATTTATTCCTACCAAAACTTTCTACAATATTGAAAGGAATTGAACGAGATGCTCTTCTTATTTGGTCTGCAAGTTCAAATTTATATTCTCTTGGAAGTTTTAAAGATAGTTTATGAACCTCAAGTGAAAGTTCGTAAGATCTTTTGTATACATCCAAATCTTTATAACTTTTCATATTTATATTTTACCAGATACTAATTACCAATAACTAGCTACCAGATAGCGAGGGTTTACCTCGCTGGGTTTCCCCATTCGGAAACCTTCGGATCAAAGGTTGCTAGGCACCTCCCCGAAGTTTATCGCAGCCATGCCACGTCCTTCATCGCCTCTTAGAGTCAAGGCATCCACCATACGCCCTTAATGTATTTCCTGTTAGGAACTACATAAACCACAATTTTTTGTTAAATCTTTTTAGACTTAACAAAGATTTCTATATGGAATATTTCTATTCCGCTAGATGAAAAATACTTTTAAATCCAGTGCCACGAAAAAGACACTTGGATTTCACCTTTTACTTAACTAATATTTATTTTTCAAAGTTCATTCTTTCTATCGTTCTGTCGTCGTTTTCCACCCCTCCCTACTTTTATTTCCGATTCTAATCACATTTTTAACCAAATAAACTTTCTATTCTCTGGTTACTAAATTTGTGAATTGGTTACAAAAGTAGAGAGGGGTTCTATCAAAATATAGTCGCTTTGCTTCTTATTTTGATGAAAAAAACCGCTTAACAAAGCGGTGGATTAAACGCAAAAGAAAGCATTTTATCTCCGCTTTTCTAGTGATTTCTTATATTCATTCATATTTCTTAACACAATGGATAAGTATATAGAATAATATTTCGTTGTCAACAGTATTAGGCTATGGTTTTTAATATTAAAATTTAAAGAAATATTTTAAACATTAATACTTAAAAACCCTTATTTAGAGCCATTTAAAGAATTTAACAAAAAAATAATTATGGATGAAAAAGCCGTTTTGGTGGTTTTTTTGTTTATTAACACCTTGTTAACACTTTTTCTAAATAAAAAATTGACAATGATGTTCAGAAGACTAAAATCACAAATAGGTGTACTTGTTATACCTATCGCGAAAAGGCATCGGCGCGAGAGTTTGAAAATTCCTAGGATATTTTCTTATTTTATGTCCAAAAAAATTTTGGAACAGATCCATTGTGTACGACACAATTGTATAAGTCACCTCTTTGCGCAAAGATTTGACTTGCTCCCCATTTCAGAGACAACCAAGAATTCCCTATAGACGGGAAATTCGCCAAGCTTAACGGGTTGTCTTCTGGGTGGGGATTTTTATTTTATCTGACAAGATTTCTGCCCATACAAAAAAGCTATTCTAATGTTCTTAAGAACATTAGAATAGCTTTTTACTTACTTTAAAACTACTTTCTAATTCGCGCGAATTAGAAATTTGTAGCTTATTTTATTAAAATATTAAATTCAAAGAAAGTTTCCTTATTTTAATGACCATGTTTGCAATCGGAAACAAAAGTAGGGTTGGATTGACAAAAATTTTGAATAGGAGTAGTTTAGATTTAGATAAGTAGTATATTTCAATAATAAATTAGGAGGTAAAAGATGTTGCGGATTGAGGACATCACAAAAGAAAACATAAAGATTGTTGCCTTTGCAAATCCTGACAGAGTATTGGATATAGTGAGAAAATATCATTCATTCGCTTTTGATATTTTGGAACTATACCCAGAAAAAGCTAAAGAAGTAACTGAGATCGTTCCAAATTTTGCTCCAGTAATAGCAAAAAAATATCCAGCATATGCAATAATAATTGCAGTGGCTATTCCAGACAAAGCAGCCGCAATTGCACGCGAGGTACCAGAAAGTGCAGTAAATATTGCAAAAGCTATTAATAGTAGGGCTTTAGAAATTTGTTCTGAAGTTCCAGAAAAAGCAATGGATATTGCTATTGCGATTCCTTCTCTAGAAAAAGAAATAAAAGATCTTTTTAAACTTAAAGCTTAACAAAAATCGTTTGTCCTTATCGCGGGGACAAACGATTTTTTATTTTATTTGACAAAAATTTTATATAAGAGTAATTTGAAAACAGAAAATAGTTAATTTTAATAATATACACAGGAGAAAATATGGCCAAGGTTATAAAATTAAATATTGAAAAAGCGTTGAAAACAAATCTCAACACAAAAAGATTCAAGAAAAAACTCGAAAAAAATAAAAGAAGTAATGAAAAAATGATGCGGGAAAGCGGAGTAGACAGAAAGAAAGCAATGGAAACTTTTTTTTGATTGATAATTTAATCCTTGTTTGATTTGTTCAAACAAAGATTTTATTTTATATCTAAAAACACTTTCTAATTCGCGCGAATTAGAAAGTGTCTATTTTTTACCAAAAACTATTCTCTTATTCGTACGAATAAGAGAATAGTTTTATTTTGATAATTATGGATGAAAAAACTCTCCCAGAGTTTTTTCATTACTTACGGCTGTCAATTATCTCCTTAGCAACATTCTCCGGTACAACTGCATAATGGTCAAACTCCATGGTTGATGATGCGCGTCCTTCGGTCATTGAACGCAAAGATGTCGTATATCCAAACATTTCTGAAAGAGGAACTTTCGCATGAATAACCTTCAAACCAACTCTCTCTTCCGAACCTTCAATTTGTCCTCTTTTTGATGCAAGATTTCCTGTAATATCTCCCATAAATTTATCTGGGGTCACAATTTCCAATTTCATAACAGGTTCAAGAATAACTGGTTTTGCTCTCTTTGTAGCATCTTGAAACGCCTGCGAAGCTGCGATTTTGAAGGCAATTTCTGAAGAGTCAACGTCGTGATATGAACCATCAAATAAATCTACTGATATATTAACAACTCTGTAGCCGGCTTGGATACCTCTATCCATTGCCTCGCGAACACCTTTCTCAACAGCTGGAATAAATTCTTGTGGGATAACTCCTCCTTTAATATTATTAATAAATTCAAGTCCGTCTGATCTTTTAATATTTCTTGCCAACTTTTTATTTTTCTCTTCTTCCAACGGCATAGGTTTAACTCTTATCTTGACGTGTCCATACTGACCGCGACCTCCTGTCTGTCTTATGTATTTATGTTCTGCTTCTGCTTCTCCTGTTATGGTTTCTCTGTATGCAACTTGTGGTTTACCTATGTTTGCTTCAACATTAAATTCTCTTTTCATTCTGTCCACGATAATATCAAGATGGAGTTCTCCCATCCCTGAAATAATTGTCTCCAGTGTTTCTTGGTCTGATTTAATTTTAAATGTTGGATCTTCGTCTGAAAGTTTTTTAAGAGCAAGCCCCATTTTCTCTTGGTCTGCTTTTGTTTTAGGTTCAATTCTCAACGAAACAACTGGTTCCGGGAACACAATTCTTTCAAGAATTATGGGTTTTGTTTCATCGCATAACGTGTCGGAAGTTTTTGTATTTTTTAATCCAACGGCAGCTGCAATTTCTCCGGCGTAAACTTTCTTAACGTCTTCTCTTGAGTTTGCGTGCATTCTTAAAATTCTTCCTATTCTTTCTTTCTCTCCCGTCGCAGAGTTATATACATAAGAGCCAGATTCAAGTGTCCCTGAATAAACTCTAAAGTAAGTCAGCTGTCCAACGAACGGGTCTGTTTGTAATTTAAATGCGAGCGCCGCAAAAGGTTCGTTATCATCTGCCTTTCTTGTTATTTCTTCTTCTGTGTTTGGATCAATTCCTTTAATTGGAGGAACGTCCAACGGTGACGGTAGATAATCTACAACTGCGTCCAAAACTAATTGAACCCCTTTATTTTTAAGAGCAGAGCCTGTAAATACGGGAACAATATGTCCGCTAATTACTGCCTTTCTCAAAATCTTTTTTAAAACATTAATATCTATTTTTTCTCCTGCAAGATATTTATTCATTGCATCCTCATCGTTTTCAACTATTTTTTCAATTAGTTCTGCTCTAAATTTTTCAGCATCAGATTTTAATTCCTCTGGAATTTCATCTTCCCTTACAAGGCTTCCGAGTTCTCCTTCAAAATAGAAAGCTTTCATTTTCAAAAGATCCACAATACCTTTGTGTTTTTCTTCTTCACCAATTGGAATTTGCATTCTTACTGCATTTTTTGTAAGTCTGTCTAAGATTGTGCCAAATGATCTCTCAAAATTCCCACCAGTTCTATCAAGTTTATTTATAAAACAAATTCTTGGAACACAATATTTATCTGCCTGTCTCCAAACTGTTTCTGATTGTGGTTCAACTCCTGCAACTCCGTCAAAAATTACAACTCCTCCGTCTAAAACTTTCAACGACCTCTCAACTTCAACCGTGAAGTCAACATGTCCGGGAGTATCAATAATATTTATTCTATGCTCAAACTCTTTTTTTATTTCATCTGCGGTAATCTGCATTTTTTGATAAGTTGGAGTCCAGAAACATGTTGTTGCAGCAGATGTGATTGTAATTCCTCTTTCCCTTTCTTGTTCCATCCAATCCATAACCGCCTTTCCTTCGTGAACTTCACCTATCTTATGAGAAACTCCTGTATAAAAAAGAACGCGTTCGGAAACTGTTGTTTTCCCAGCGTCTATATGTGCAATAATTCCTATGTTTCTAACTTTTTCTAATGGATAATCACGCATGAAATCTAATATCTTAAATCTAATATCTAATATCTAAAAATCACTTTTTATTTTTCATCGTTATGATGCTTGCTCCTAAAATTTTTGCAATTTCTTCGGTTTCTTTTAACAATTTATCGCCCAATTCAATATCTGTTCTGGAAGTTTCCGTAATTAATTTAATCCACAATATCGTTTCGTTAGCAGATTTTAATGCTATGGTATAAAAATTAATATAATCCTTCTTTGTTCTTGCTGATTTGCCCTCAATAATATTTGCCGTTATCGATGTCCCACTTCTCACTAATTGTTTTGCTAGTTCTCTTGAACTTAAGTCGTTTGGTAAAAGTTTAACAAACTTTACTATATCAACGGCGTATTTATATATCCTTTCTTCAAATCTTTTTTTAAAATCGTTCATTTTTTATAGATTTTAGATCTAAGATTTTAGATTTGAGATTGAAACCTACCAACTGAAATGGGCGAATGCTTTGTTTGATTCTGCCATTTTGTGTGTGTTTTCTTTTTTCTTTACTGCCTCACCTTCTCCTTTGCTTGCAAGAAATATTTCATCGCCAAGTTTTTTGTACATCGGTGCTCCCTTTTTTGATTGTGCTGCCTCTATCATCCATCTCATTGACATAGCCAATCTCCTTTCAGGTCTAACTTCTCTTGGAACTTGATAGTTAGCGCCTCCAATTCTTCTTGAACGAACTTCCATAAGTGGAGAAGAGTTTTTTATTGCTTCTTCAAATATTTCTATTGGTTTTTTTGTTTTATCTTTTTCTTTTAAATAATCAAGAGCCATATAAACTATTTTATTTGCTGTTTCCTTCTTGCCTTCTTCCATTACATAGTTAATAAGCTTCTCAATTTTTACTGAGTTATATAAACGATCTGGTTGTATTGGTGCTCTTTTTTTTATTGGTCGTCTCATGTTAATCTCAAATTTAATATCTAAAATCTCAAATCTTATAATTTAAAAATAAAAAAATTATTTCCCTACTTTTGGAGTTTTTACTCCATATCTACTTCTGGCATTTTTTCTATTTTCAACACCGGAAGCATCTAACTTTCCTCTTACTACTGTATATCTGACACCGATGTCTTTAACTTTTCCAGAACGCAATAAAACAACCGAGTGTTCCTGCAGTGTGTGGCCTATACCGGGAATATATGCGGTTACTTCCATTCCATTTGTGAGTCTTACTCTTGCAATCTTTCTTATAGCTGAGTTAGGTTTCTTTGGCGTCTTTGTCGTAACTTTAATACAAACACCTCTCTTAAATGGAGACGGATAAAAAATTGGTCTATTTTTTCTTGTGTTAAAACCACGCAAAAGAGCAACAGCTTTTGGTTTTTTTGACTGCTTATTTCTACTCTTTTTCATTAACTGATTTATTCTGGTCATTTTTAATTATTAAATTAAAAAAACGCTGTTCGGTATTTGACCGAACAGCATACAATATAACGATTTTTCAAAAATTTTGCAAGTTTTTAATAGTTTTCAAACATTCTTCATATGTCTTAATGAAATTATCTGCTAAATCTAGAATGTTCCTCAATTTTGGAATCAATATTTCCTCTTTTTCTTTCAACTCCTGTTCTACAAAATTCTTACTTCCTGAAAAATTTTCATCTTCTAAAAACAAGCTTTTGATCATTTTATCATCATTTATACCAAGAGCCATACAAATATTATTTATACAGGGTCTAAAGTAAATTGATGACACCACTGGATTGAAAGAGAGGGGTGAATTTTCTTCTTTTATTTTATAAAACCCACCTATTCCTTTTTCGAGAGAATTGCCTTCCTTAAATAATGTGTCGGAAAACATTTTACGGTTAACCTTCAATATTTTATATCTTTCCTCGGTTAAACCGACCTTCAATGATTTTTTATAGTTATCCATTTTTAACTCCTTTTATTTGAAAAAACTGATTTATCTATTTTGAATAATATACTCAAAAATAAATAGGTCAAGCAGACAACCCGGTTAACGCAGAAAAAATCCAATAAACAAAAGGTAATAATAATTTCCAAAGAAAGAAAATGAAAAAGACTATGAGGAATAAGCCGTATCTTTCAAAGAATTCTTTTATATAAACGTATCTACTTGAAAGAAAATTAAATAAGATTTTTGAACCATCTAACGGTGGGATCGGAATTAGGTTAAATATTGCGAGAATTATGTTTATAAATACGATTATTGTAAAAATATTTAAAAAGGAATCGTTTAAAAAGTTCAGAGAGAAATTCAAACGAATTAAAAAACCAAAAATTAGTGCCACCAACAAATTTGACCCTGGGCCTGCAATGGCTACAAGCGCATCTCCGTATTTATTTTTTATATTGTATGGATTATAAGGAACTGGTTTTGCCCATCCAAAAATTGGTCCCCCAGCAATATACATCATTAAAGGAAATATGAATGAACCAAAAAGAGATAGGTGTTTTGTTGGATTAAGAGTTAGACGACCAGCCAATTTTGCTGTTGGATCGCCCAACTTGTTTGCCATATAACCATGAGAAAATTCATGTATTACTACAGAAAAGATTAAAATTATTATTGAAAAAAATGTTTCCATTCCTTGTTTACCCCGTAGCAAAACCAGAATTTAGAATATCTATGAACAATTCCAGCTTATTTATCGGTATTGAATATAGCTTTTAATATTAAAGAATATTTTGCTACTGGGGCATAATACTTGAATAAATTTAATATTATGATAACATAATAAAACTTTCTTAAAAATTACTTTATTAAAATACATTGTTTGATTTTATGTTTTTACTTGTCCCGTTAAATGCAGAGCGTATTTAACTGGGATGATTTAGTGATTTTATGAATTTATTATGGCAAGAAAATGCGCAGTAACCCCGAAGGAAAGCAGAGCTTCCTACGGGGCAAGATGGCAAGAGTTGGTTCTGTTTATATAAAAAAATATTTATGGCTAAACAATGTCAAATAACAGGAAAGAAATCTAAAATGGCTGGTGGATACAGCAATCGTACTCGTGCTACACAATTTAATCCTGTGGGAGTAAAAAGAAGAAAAGCAAATCTTAAGAAAAAGAGAATTTTTGTTCCTGAAATAAACAAAACGATAAATGTGATACTTTCAACTAAAGCAATCAAAACAATACAAAAAAATGGCGCCTATGCCGTTCTCAAAAAAGCTGGGATAATATAATTAAAATTTATTTGAACTTGTTCAAATCTATTCTCTTATTCTCACGAATAAGAGAATATATTATAAATTTTTTATAATAAAATCAAAAATAAAAAAACAAAAGTCGGATTTAATCCGACTTTTTTGTTAATGTTTGTAAAAAAGTTTTTTCAAATTCCTTTTGAAAAATTATGTGCTGGCGATCCTGGACCTGACCCAAGTGGTTTGACATTTGACTCACCCAAATATTTTTTTGCCAGTTTTAGAATAGAAATCACAAATTTTCTAGTTGGCTCATTGGCAAAAGTGTCACCAAACCACACCTCATCAACGACCTTCATCTGAATAAATTGTTTTTCGGCATACATCATCGGTGTAATTTTGCCCGACGGGTCAAACCCACCAAGAATTTTTATCTCTTCCAATGATGGCGAGAGTATAAGTTCATACTCTTTTCCTTTTTCCATTAAGGAATCTATCACTTTTCTGATATAGTCAGAAAACTGAAGATATTTAAAATATTATTTTAAATATAAATTTTCTCCATCAGTTTCAAAAACAATTGTTCCACTTTCAGAGGTTTTTAAAATTTTTGAACCAAACTCATTTAATAAATCAATTACTTCTTTATTTGGATGCCCATATTTATTATCTGCACCTACAGATATAACAGCGTATTCGGGGGAAACAAAACCAATAAAAGACTTTGACGATGAAGTTTTTGAACCATGGTGCCCAACTTTCAAAACATCACTACTTAATTTTTCTCCATTAATTAAAACAAGATATTCTTCAATTTTTTGAGGCGAATCTCCCGTAAATAAAAATTCATTGTTGCCATAAACAAGTTGAGCAACTATAGATGCGTCGTTTGTGTCCATCCCTGAAACATCTCTATCTGGAAAAAGTATTTTTAAAAAAATATTCTCGTCTAAATTAAAAACCATGTTATTTCTCGCAAGAATTATTTTTGAATTCTCATCTTTGACTAAATTTTTTAATATATTATAAATATCGGTGTCAGCACCAACTCCTGGTTCTACAAAGGCAGATACATCGTAATTTTCAAAAACACTTGGAAGCCCCCCTATATGGTCCTTATCTGGATGGCTAATCATAACAATATCTATAGACCTGTCGTGAAAAGGCATTATTTTAGAAAGTTCTCTTAAAACTTTTTTGTCGGGTCCACCGTCTATAAGAATCTGATTCCCGTTTGGGGTTTCAATAAAAATTGAATCGCCTTGTCCAACATCAAAAAATACTACCTTTAGTTTATTTTGATCCTCTTGAGCAAAAACAGAAGACCAAATAAAAAAATTTATAGATAAAAGAAAAATTAAAATTAAAATTTTTAAATATTTTTGAATAATCCTTGGTGTTTTCATAAAATAAAAATTAATAAAGATAAGCAAATTGCAAACTCAACAAAACAATAAAAGTGTGTGACTATAAAAAGCTATTCTAATGTTCTTAAGAACATTAGAATAGCTTTTCCTCTCGATGTAAGTCTGTGACGAACAGATGTAAAATCTTCTTTTTTTAATAGTGCACCAGCATTCAAAAGTCTAGAGGCATGGGCAGAAATCGTCTTAAAATTAACATTTAATTCTTCAGAGATATCAAAAATAGACAAATCTGGTTTTTTAGCCAAAAGTTCTAAAATCTGAATTCTTCTATAATTTGAAAAACCTCTAACAATTCTTTCTAGTTTTTTATATGTACCATTTTCCATAAAATTTTAAATAAGATTAAATAATAAAGACATAAAATATAAACTTATCCCACGTCTCCTTTCTTACTTCGTGTTTATTTTATCATACTATTCTATTGTTCTTAAGAACAATAGAATAGTATTGCGAACAAACCAAAATTTAAAATAACATTAATTGCAATTTATCTTTATCGCTTGTTCTTATTTTTGGAAACCAAAAATAAAATTACTCCATAAATTATATAGATTGAGACCATTAAAATTAATGGAAAATTGTTTATTTGAATTGATGAAAAAGGAAGACCTGCAAAAAAATTAACAACTTTTAATTCATAATCTAATAAAATAAATGTAATAAAAGAAAATGGAAACGCAATTGCAAGGCTTACAAAACCGAGCATGCCAGAAAGAAAACCGAAAAACATTGTCGCCGGTATAAAAGGAAGAATTAGTAAATTTACGGGAAGAGCTAAAAGAGAAAGATAACCCATTTTATATAGAATGAGAGGTAAAACAAATAATTGAGTGGCAACAGCAGAAACAACAAGTTCACGAAATTGAAATTTTGTTGTTATAAATTTAAAATATTTGTAAATTTTTGGAGAAACATATATAAGACCAAATGTCGCCATAAAAGAAAGTTGGAATGAGGAATCAAAAGCCAAAATTTTTGGATTTTGAATTATCATAATAACCCCCGCAATAAATAAGGCACGTAAAACTTCATATTCCCTTCCTGTTATGCGAGCAAGGATTACAAAAACTGCCATTATCCCGGCTCTCACCGCAGTAGCAGAGGCTCCAGTCATTAAAACAAAAAATATTATTGAAATAATCCCAAATGAAAATTTAAAAACGAACGGGAGAAAACTAAAAACTCTCATTATTGCTTCAGAAACGATTGTTACGTTATAACCAGACAAAACAACTATGTGCATTATTCCTGTTTTTCTAAAATTTTCCTGTAATGTTTCACCGAGCGATTCTTCTGCTCCTACGGTTAACCCTCCTAAAAGTGAGGAGTGTGGCTCTGAAATCGTCTTTTTAATGCTTTCTAAAAATGAATTTTTTAACTTAAAGAGATTTTGTCTTATATAATTTCCTTCGTTTGTAGATTCTTTTTCAATTTTTGGATAAAACATTTGATAAAATATTTCATCTTTTGATAAATATGATATGTAATCAAATTCTTCTCCTTCAGTTACAAAATTTTTTGGTTTATTTAAAATTCCATTTATTAAAACCTTATCTCCATAATTAAAAAAGGATGGCGACTCTGTGATTATTAAAATTTTGTCATTTAGCGTTATTTTCTCATCTCCCAATATTTTTTCTTTTAGCTCCACTACAAATTTTGTATTTTTCTCTTTTTCTATTGGTTCGTTTATTATTATTCCATCAACAATAACTTTTTGTCCAATGAAAGAGTCTAAAATTGGGCTCCCTCTGTATTTATCCGCCAAATCAAATCTAAAAACACCCAAAATAAAAGATAGAATAAAAATGGAGACCAAAAGAAAAATCCAATTTTTAATTTCCTCATTTTTTCTAAATAAAAAATACAATAAAAATAGAAAAAGGGATAAAACAAAAAGAAATAGGAGAAAATAATCACCGAAATTAAAAAAGGAGCGAAAAAACACCCCAGATATAAAACCGATTATTAAAAAATAGAAAAGTGAATGAATTTTTGGTTGAACAAGAGTCATTGAACGTTAACAAATCTCAAATATTTCAAGAACAAAAAAATTATGGATGAAAATTGTCGTTTAACGACAATTTTCATTTCTCCATTCATTTATAATTTTTTCTTCATCATTTTTGTCTATGGATTTTCTGAATTTAGCATTCTTTTTTTCTTTTACTCTAGATTCGCACTCTACCCATGTTTCGTGTTTTTTTATAATTCCATCTATCATACTCAAATAAGAGTACGCTTTCATTTTTTTTCTTCCGTCGTCAGTATTGTTTGTTTTAAAATCTAAAATATTTTTTTTATATTTTTCTATCGTTCCTTTGTATAAAACAACCGAGTTTTCTGAAGCAAAAGATGTTGCTACTTCATCTGCCCTTTCGTTCCCAACTATTCCACTATGCCCCGGTAATAATTTCCATTCAATTTTAAATTTATTATTTAAAACAAGTAGTTGTTCCCACAGGTCTTTATTCAAGACGGGATTTTTATTAACTCCTATCCAGCCTCTTAAAACCCAACCACTAATCCACTTTGTTATTCCGTTAAATACATAACTTGAATCTGTGTATATATTTATTTGTGTTCTACTATTTAATACCTTATTCTTTTCTAATGTTTTAAAGGATTCAATTGCGGACGTCATTTCCATTCTGTTGTTTGTAGATTTTTTTTCAAAACCCCCAATCTCTAAAACTTCTTTTTTATCAAAAATGATAACTGCCCCCCATCCTGCCTTACCGGGATTTCCTAATGCCGAACCATCTGTAAAAATAATTATATTGTTGTTCATTTGAAAATTTTAACATTACACAAACAAAATAAAAAGCGGATGATTAATCCGCTTTCAAAACTTTGGCCTTATCGTGGTTATACCTTACTCCTATAACCACAGCAGAACCAACGATGGATGCCATAATAAAAAACCATTTTGCCATACGGAGATGTGTTTCTTTTCCACTCCCAGTACAAGTAATGTCGTCTTTGTAGGAAACGGTCTCCCCACCTGTTATTGAGTGAAGAAACGATAAACCATTTTCTTCGGTATCAACGTTATTTCCACAAACACTACAAATTCTCTTTTTAAAAAAATTTTTCACAATACCTCCAGAAAAAATGAATAAATGAACTACTTTTGATATTAATAATACCACCGGTGCTAAAAAATGTCAATTATTCGTAATCTTAATTGAGAAAATCTACTAAAATTTGATTTTTCAATATTAGCTACCAAATTTATTTTTTGTCCTTTTTCTAGAGACAAACTTTCTTCTTTTTTTAATCCAAAAAAACTTATGGCCTCTATTTTATTTCCTGAAGAATTTCTAAATTCTAACTTTAAATGTTCCATACTCTTTCCAAAAACAGAAGCACCTTCAATTTCTAAATTTCTAAATAAAAAAATCGGTTTTGGATTTCCTTCTCCAAAAGGAGACATCGCTTCTATTTGAGAATATTTTTCAAGATTTACATTGTTGAGAGAGAGTTCATCATCAATCAAAAATTTTTTCGTTTGTGTCGGCATAGTTTGTTTTTTGTTTTTTAGTCTTTCATAAGCAAGATTTAGTTCTTCTTCAAGAAAATGTATTTTTTCATTATTAACAGAAAAACCTCCTGACAGTGAGTGCCCGCCATATTCAATAAAAATTTCGGTTTTCATTTCTGTCATGAGTTCCACTAAATCAAGAACTCCGTCTGACCTACAAGATCCTTTAATAACAGAATTTTCGTCTCTCCCCCACAAAAAAACTGGTTTTTTATAGCTTTCCGTAAGAGTATTGCAAGCTAGTCCAACCAATCCTGGACTCCACCTCGGATTACCCATTACAATTATTCCTCTATCTTCTCTGTGTTTGTAATTCTTTTTTATTTCTTTAATTATCGATGCTACAACTCCTTTTCTTTCGTTGTTTATTTTATTTAAATGTAACGCAAGTCTGTCAGCTTCTACTTCGTCCGTTGTTGTAAGAAGATTAAATGCTTCCATAGGAACATCCATTCTTGATGCTGCGTTTATTCTCGGGCCTATCATAAATCCTATGTCATCTTCCGAAAGTATGTCTTGATTAACACCAATTTTTTTAAGTAATTTAATTAATCCAACTCGTGGAGACTTTTTTAAAACCTTCAAACCATAATGCGCAAAAATTCTATTCTCCCCAACAAGAGGAACCATGTCAGCAATCGTTGCCATTCCAACCATATCAAGAAGCCATTTCTCCCATCCATCATTAATTTCAAACATTTTTTCTTTATTTCCCCGCTTAATCAAGGCTTGAATTAATTTAAAAATGACCCCAGCTCCACATAAATTTTTAAATGGATATTTTTCACCTTTTTGTTTTGGATTTAATATTGCAAATGCTTTTGGAGTATGAGAGTTCTCTAAATGATGGTCTGTAATAATTACATCCATTCCTAATCTGTTTGCCAGTTTAACTTCTTCAATATTTGTTATTCCACAATCAATCGTTATAAGAAGTTTTGTATCGCTTTCTGAAAATTCTTTTATAGCCATTTTATTTAAACCGAACCCTTCTTTATTTCTGTGTGGAATATAATTTATAAAATTTTTGTATTTAATTTTTTTAAAAAAATCGTGAAATGCAACAGCCCCTGGAATCCCGTCCATATCATAATCACTAAAAATAACAATTTTTTCATTACTTTTTATTGCATCTAAAATTCTCTTAACAGCCTTTTTCATCCCCTTCATCAAAAACGGGTCGTGTGTGTGTCTTTCATAATCCAAATTCAAAAAATCTTCCGCATCTTTTGCGGTTTTTATCTTTCTGTTTACTAGAAGTCTTCGTGTTAATTCTGGATAATTTTGTAGTTCTTTATCTGTCTTTTCATCCAATTTTTTGAAAATTTCATATCTCATGTTCGTGATTATAGCACAGACATAAAATCACCAAATCACAAAAACATAAAAACATTTTGAGATTTACATTTTACATTCTATAATGAAATTATGGACTGTATATTTTGTAAAATAATTAAGGGAGAAATTCCGTGCGACAAAATTTACGAGGATGAAAATTTTTTTGCTTTTTTAGATATAAATCCACTTAACCCCGGACATACGCTCTTAATTCCCAAAAAACACATAGAGTGGGTTAATGATTATGAACTATTTGGAGAATATTGGGGAACCGCAAGAAAATTGTCAAAAATAATTCAAAAAGCCCTGAATCCGATATTGGTTTCTTATGTTGTTTATGGACTTGGAATTCCACACGCACACATACATTTAATCCCTAAATTTGAAAACGATCAACATCCGCACGGCCCAAACCCAGAAAAAATTTATAAATACAAAGAAGGAGAAATGAAAGAAACGGCAGAAAAAATTAAGAAAGAATTATAAAAAATGAAATTTATATTTAAAATTCAGGAACCTGCTACCTTTTTTTATTTTTTAGATTCTGTTTCACTTTGGGATATACATACAAGAAAATGGATAAGAGAATACTATGAAAATAAATTTAGTATTACAAAACAAGATAAAAAATTTATCAAAAAATATATAAAAATCAGAAAAAAATATCCTTGGGGTATTTTGGATTCTGATTTTATTCTTGCAAAAAATTTTGATGAGGTCAATAAAAATTTAAATAAGAGATTAACAAAAAATGAATATGTATGTGTAATGGAAATTATAAACTACTTTTACCCAAATATTCATAAAATATATATTGAGTGGAAAAATCGTTTAGAAAAAAGAAAAAATAATTTAGAGAAACTGTCGAAAAAAATCAAAACAGAAAAAATTTTTTCAGAAATAATAAAATTTTATAAATCCAAACATTATCCCGTTGTAGTCTATGTTCATCTACTAATTAACCCATCTGAAAGTCAGAGTGGAGGGGGAGCAAATATAAATCCAAGAAAACATATAACAATAGAGACCTCAAAACTGGATAAAGAAACAACAGAAAATGTAAAAAATAGTTTATCGGTCATTATTCATGAAACACTTCATTTGATAGAGAGTGGCATTGAGAAAAAAGAGTGGAAAAATTTTGAAAAAAGAGTTAAAAAACAAAAATTGAACTTTAATATCTTAACAGAAGCAATTGCAGACACACTTGTACCACATGGCTATTTGGCACAAAAATACAAGCTGAACAAAAAGACAGTTTTTCAATATAAAGAATTAAAAATACCAAACAAAAAAAATAAATCAGAGTACTATCAAAAAACACGACAAAAACTTTCAGCATTGATATACCCTTTAACGGAAAAACAAATGCGAGGCGGTAAATCAGTTTTTGACGATGATTACATTGAGAAATGTATTTTTGAGTTTAAAAAGATGTTGAAAAAATAACATCAACATAAATTGAAAAACCATTCTGGTATTCTGCAGGATACCGGAATGATTTTTGATTGTTTTTTTGAAATCTAATTTTTATCTACTAATTTTAGAATCTCACAAAACTTTTCCGCATCCAATGACTCGTGTCCAATAAGAAATCCGTCTATATTTCCGTTCTTAATCAAGTCTTCTGCGTTACTTAATTCGACAGAGCCTCCATAAAGTATCATTACTTTTTCTGAAATTTTTTCATCAAACAAATCTGCCAGAACTTTTTTTATAAACAATGTCATCTGATGAACTCCACGAGAATCCATCGCGTCTTGAGCGGTTTTTCCTATAGCCCAAACTGGTTCATATGCAATTATTAAATTTTTTAAATATTTTTTTTCTATTTTTTGAAGAGAGTTTTTAATTTGTTCTGAAACAAACAAAAGAAAATCTCCTTCATCATTTCTTTCTTTCTCACCTATACATAAAATTGGGTTTAATTTTGAATTTAAAACTAAATTTACTTTTTTTGATATAAGTAAATCATCTTCTCCTAATGCTCTCCTTTCTGAATGTCCGACAATTACATACTCAACACCCAAATTTTTTACCATATCTATTGATATCTCCCCTGTGTGAGCACCTTCTTCTTCAGAAAAAATGTTTTGAACTCCAAAAGAAATTTTTTTATTACTTTTTGTTTCTTCTTTTAGTTTATTTAGATATATTGAAGGCGGACAAATAACTATATTGGTGTTTTTTAGCGCTTTTGAAACTTTTTTTGTTTCGTTAAAAATCTCAAACGCTTTTTCAAGTGTTTCAGGCTCCATTTTCCAATTAGCTACTACTATTTTTTTACTCTGTAAATTTTTGGGCATATTCTGTATTTCAATTATATCATAATATTTCCACGTTCTCTAAATATGGCTTTAAGTAAGGTTGTTTTATGAGTTTTAAAAAGAAAATTAAAAAACAAAAATCAATTATGGATGAAAAAGCAATCTGGATTGCTTTTTCATTTACTCAACTTCTCCCCAAAAGTTTATATTAAAACCTCCACTAGGACCGCTTAAAAAATTTATATTAGCTAACCCCGATTCATAATTAACTATAGCAGACCCAGAAAGATACATCTTATATGCTGTCGCTTCTTTAGCGCTAGCGCTACCTGTAAATTTAATGGTACCATTTTGAGCATTTAAAATTACAGACCCGGCTGATCCAGAAATATCAATAGCATTTTGAGCACAAAAAGAAGCGTCACAATTACTTGTAGTTACAAATAAAATATAGCTACCGTCTTGACCGGTCCCGTTCAATTGTCCGCTACCGCCGAGATTGAGCCAGCCGTCAGTTACCAAGAGACCGCTACTATGACCATATGTTGATAAGTCTAAAATTATTTTTGCCGAACCGGAAACAATCACATTTCCTTGAACCCAAACGGTTCCAGTTAAATACAATTTTCCACTTCCACTAATATTTAAGTTGCCGGTAATTTTTTTAGGCCCAAGATAAGCAGTGTTAGAGCCTGAAACATTATAATCTCCATTAATTATTCCTCCTGCGTCAGCATCATTTTTCCATTGAGTAATATTGGCTTCCGAAATTGGAAACCCAATATAAACTGGATCATTCTGAAATGTACATGATTTATTATTTCCAGTGCCTGTTTGACAATAAATAGGACCCGTTGCTTCCGTATAGTTTACTGTGTGAGCCTGTGCACTATCTGAACTGCTTGAACCAATATTTAATTGGTTCCACTGACTTCCGGAACTACCAGCAATTAATCCAGTAAATCCACCCAAATAAATACTAAAATAATAATCAAGTCCAGACGGAGTGGTATTATTCCAAGTTCCTCCAACCTGACCGATTTTAGCAATTCCATTTGAATATCCACCGCTTGATGCGCCAATTGTGTAATATTTAGTGCTTGAAGTACCTCCGTCAACAACTAACCAATATGTCGTGCCCACACCAAGCAAAGGATTAGATGAAAAAGTGACATTAATCCATCCGTATGAAGTAGTGATGGTTGAAGCCGAAAGTGTACCAGAAGCAAATATTGTGGTTCCTGGATTTCCGTTTGCATCATTAACTATTTTAACCGTAGCATTATTTGGAGTACTCGTCTTTTTTATATAAAGTTGAATTTTGTTTAATGGACTTTCGGTTGAAACTTTAAAACTTTGAGCAATATCTTGAGTTCCATTTTCATTACCAAAAACAATATTGTTAGCGGGAACGCCGGTGCCGTTTGATTGGTCGGCTATAAATGATGGACTATTGGCCGAAATTGCTGTTCCTGTAATAAAACTGGAGGTGCTACCTATAATAGGACCGTTGGCATAAACGTTTCCATTAATTCCAGAGCTACCTTGTAAATCAATCCCGCCTTGACCAACCTGTACTCCATAATTAAAACTTACTCCACTTCCTTCCGTTAAAGAAACAGAAACTTTTCTAATAGCGTCTTTAAAATCTCCTGAACTACTTATTGTCTTTATTCCCAAACTATCTGTAATAACAGCTGTCCCGATTGCATCATTCATATTTAAACTTTCTGTAGAAGAAACCTGGATTCCGTTTTTTATTCTATACACAACATCTTCTGTAACAGATTCAGCAGAATAATAACTTTTAGCGGAAGAAGATACATTATATTCACCCGAGATTTCTTTTTGAACATTCCACGCAATTCCAGTAATAACAGATAAAGAAATAATAACAAACATTAAAACGATACCTATCATTATTTGTCCTTTTTTGTAATGTGGTTTCATAATTTTTTGTGATTTTGCTTGCCCCGCCTGCCTACCGCAGGCAGGTTAGAAATTTAACACTAAGCACGATTTAAGAATAATGGAAACCGTTAGGTAAATTCATTTTCATACTCTAAAAAAGTTTTTACTCTGATGAATGAACTTCTAATGGGGTGTTTCCTAAAAATCTTTCAGATTTTTAGTTAGTACGACCCCTGAAGCACCGCCGTTATATAAAAATTCTCTGATTTTAGAAAACCAATTTCTTTATCCCTTATCGTAATTTCAATTTTAACAGCTTGTCCTTTTGTGTTATTTATTTTTTTAAATACTAAATTACTTATAAAAGTATTGTCCGAGCTTAAACTTCCCTCTATAACTCCGTTATTCTCTATTTTTAAAATTCCAGAATCAAGAAAGAAAGTCATTCTATCTCCACCAATAATATTCAAGGCGAGTTTGCCGTTTGGGTTATTAAACAAACTTAAGGCATCATCAATACTACCTGCTTTTCTAATTTCATTTACCATTCTGCTAACAGATATTGAAGCAGAATTTTTTATATCTCTTGAAATTTTAAAATTTTTAAAAGTTGTGGAAGTAAACATCATCATGTTTACAATAAAAACTAATACCATGGTGGTTATAGCCATGTATATAATTGTTTCTAAAAGTGAAATCCCATTTCTATCCCCCACTTTTTTTATATTTAACTTTCTCATCTTGTTTAAATTTTTAAAAAATTTTTGTTTATTGCTTTAATCCCAACCAACATTTGCAAAAGTGGGGGATTAATTCCCAAAAATGTTTGTAATGATCATTGAAAGATTTTTTGTTATGACAGAATTGTTTACATTATATGAAACTGAAACATTGGCCTTTTTAGATCCTGGGTCTAAGACCCCAGAAGAAGAAATATCGCCATTTACACCCCTGTATACATTCTCTATAACAAACTTTCTTGTAAAAACATTATCTATTTTTGATTGCGTCGCCGTACTTTGCCAATTGCTACCGTTAAAATAAAGATGATATTCCTGCCCCGAAACAAGTGAATTAATGTTTGTCGTCCAGCTACTATTTCTCATTGATTTTATTGCCTCCAGTCCTTCCTCCGCTAGAAAATATGCTTGTACGTTTTTTGTTCCTAAAATAGAATTTTTTACAAAATAATTAAAAGAAACAACAAAACCCAATACTACGAAAATTAGTACTGATAAACCAACCAACATTTCAACTAAACTGGATCCCTTTTTACCCCCCACTTTTTTTATATTAAATCTTTTCATCTTATTTGAATTTTTTAAAAATTTTTATCGTTTTACTTGCCCCGTTAGAAGTTTAATATTGAAATCAATTTAATTAAGTAATTAAGCCGTTAGGCGAATTCTCTCACAATATTCTAAATAAGTATTTAATCTTGATGAACTTCTAATGGGGTTGTTTTAATTTTCACCAACAATTGCAAAAGTGGGGGGTTAATTTTTTTCAATTAATCCTGTTTGATTTATTTGCAAAACTTTCGTTTTTGATAGGTCAAAAAGAGATATGTTAATTGTTCCATATTGATTAGTTTTCCCTGTTAATTTTTGAAAAACTACATCACTTCCACCTCCATTTAAACTTATTAAAGAAATTTTCGTTTTTTCGTCTATTTTATTTACTTTATTTTCTGGGTTATTTTGAACATAAACACCCCCCTTAAATAAGGTCACAAACCCCTGTTCCATATGGACTCCGTAAAAACTATCAGCCATTGATGAGAGTGTTAAACTTCTTGCTTCTTTTAATAAAGACAGAACTTTTTCAGTAGAATTATCCAAAACTTGTTTTTCGTTGTAGTTGGAAAATAAATTTATTGTTATTAACAAAATAACAATTACAATTGCAATTGATAAAATTATCTCTATTAATGACATCCCATTTTTTTTGTACATAAAACTATATGCTGTTTGTTAAAGAATACATAGGAGTAATCATTGATACGGCAAAAAAACCAAGTGCTACACCAACTACCACCATTAAAAGAGGTTCAATTATAGTAGATATATTTTTTGTTTTTCTTTCCACTTCCTCTTCATAAAAAGTTGCAACTTGCATTAATAAATCTGGCAATTGCCCAGTCTCTTCTCCAACAGAAACCATTTCTCCAACAAAAGCAGGATATAAATTTTCATTGTCTCTAAAAATCTGTGATATTGGTGCTCCTTTTTGGATAGATTTTTTTGCTAAGTCTATAACTTCCTTATAAAACGAATTCTGAAGAACGCTTTTCGTTATTTCCAAAGATTTTACTACATCTACGCCCGACGAAAGTAAAGAAGAGAAAGTGCTTGTTGTTCTTGCAGAATTTATTTCTTTTACCAAAGTTTTAATCATCGGGGTTCTAAGAATAATAAAATCAAAAAAGCGTTTTCCTTTCGGTGTCCTAAAATAAAGATATCCTCCGCCAAATATGAGAATAAAGATTGAAAGTAATAATATGGTATTTTCTTTAAACATTTTACTTATGCCAATAATTATTTGAGTACTAAAAGGCAAATCAACACCAAGCTCCTCAAATGTTGATGTGAGGGTTGGAACAACAAAAATGAGCATTAATATTCCTATTATTATCATTACAATAATAATTATTGTTGGGTATATCATCGCCCCTTTTATTTTTTTTCTTAGATTATTTGACCTTTCCATTTGTCCAGCAATGGTTTTTAAAGAACCGGACAAATCTCCACTTTCTTCACCTGCACCAACCATTGAAACAAAAAGTTGAGAAAAAACATCTGGAAATTTTGAAATGGCACTTCCAAAAGTATTTCCTTCTTTAAGGTCTTTTTCTATACTTTCTAGAATTTTTTTCATTTTTAAATTTTTTGTCTGTCTATTTATAACAGAAATCGCTCTTGCCAAAGAAAGCCCCGCCTTTATCATTGCCCCAAGATTTCTGGCAAACATTATTTTTTCGTCTGTTTTTATTTTTTCAAGAAAACTAAATAGTTTTTTATATGAAGAAAAATTTTTATCTCTTAATTCTTCACTTGAGATTAGAGTTGCTTCTTCGTTTTTTAATTGAGTAAACAAATCAAACTTGTCTTTTGCTTCTAAGACTTCTTCATAAATCTCTCCATCTTTTTTTATAGCTTTAAATTTAAAACGCATAAAATCATGAAATCACTAAAACATAAAAACAATTAATCGCTCGTTATAAACATTTTGATATTTAGTGATTTTATGATTTCGTGTTTTTGTATTTTGTTATTCCGATATCACTCTCAATATTTCCTCTATGCTAGTGATTCCCTGGGCTGCTTTAAATATTCCATCCTCTATCATTGTCATCATTCCTTCCTTTTTTGCCTGCTCTTCAATTTTTGCACTATCAGAATTCTCAATTATCAAATCTTTTATAATCGGCGACATTTTTAAGACCTCATGAATACCTATTCTACCTTTGTATCCATCTTCGTTTTCTGATGACTGTTTTGGTCTATAAAATGGAATTTCCTGAAAATCTGAAACATCTTTTGAAATTACATTTTCCTCTTTTAAAAGCTTAAAAACTCTGTCTAAATCTATTGAAGCACCCAAGGATTTCATTTCTGCATTAGTCAAAAAATATTTTTCTTTTTTTGAATCTAATTTTCTTACTAATCTTTGCCCTACAATAACCTTTATTGTGGACACAATTAAAAACGGCTCTATCTTCATATCAATTAATCTCGGCATTGCTCCGGCAGCAGAGTTCGTATGCAGGGTAGACAACACCAAGTGCCCAGTCAAAGAAGCGTTAACTGCCAGAGATGCAGTTTCTGTGTCTCTTATTTCACCAACCATTATTATGTCTGGGTCTTGTCTTACAAGAGAACGAAGCCCATTACCAAAAGTAAATCCTATGTCTGTCTTTACTTGTGTTTGGTTTACCCTCGGCATTTGATATTCAATAGGATCTTCAATTGTTGAAATATTTACTTCCGGTGTGTTTAATATATCTAAAATCGTATAAAGAGTCGTGGTTTTTCCACACCCGGTTGGCCCGGTCGTTAAAATCATTCCCGTTGTTTGTTTTGTCGCATTATAAATTCTTTCAAGACCTTCTCCGTGGAAACCTAGACCCTCAAGAGTAAAGCCAGACGCTCCCTCTCTCAATAATCTCATTACAACCTTCTCTCCAAAATATATTGGCAAGACAGAGACCCTCAAAGAAACTTTCTGGCCCTCCATTTCAACTTTAAATCTGCCGTCTTGTGGCAATCTTTTTTCGTCTAATTTCAAATTGGACAAAACTTTTATTCTCGCAGAAATACTTGGCCCCGCGTTTTTTGGTAATATCATTGCATCTCTTAATATTCCATCAATTCTATATCTGACTAATAAATCTTTTTCCATCGGCTCCACATGAATATCAGAGGCACCTTGAAGAATCGCGTGCTTCAAAAGAGTATCAACAATTCTTATAACGGGGAGATCCTCTGCCATTTTTTTAAGAACTTTTTCAGAAATTTCTTCCTCTCCGTCTTTTATGCTTTTTATGTTCGCGCCTTCTTTTTGTATAATATCTCCAAATTCAGCTTTAAGGGTCTTCTGATACTGAAGAAGGGCACTTTTTATTGATTCACTATCCGTGAGTCTTGAGAGTATTTTCAACCCAACTTTTTTCTTAACGAAATCTATTGCCGCCAAATCTTCAACATCTAACATTGCAACTTCCAAATTATCTTTGTCTTTTCCAAAAGCAACAATATTGTGATTTCTGGCTATTGGTTCAGGAATCATTAGAAGAGTCCCGAAATCAATCTTTTTATTTTTTAAGCTTACAAACGGAATTCCTAAAACATGTGCATGAATCCTTCTTAGGTCATCTTCGTGTATTAGACTCTTGTTGACAAGCGTTTCCCCAGTACTCTTGCCTTTTTTAAGAGCTTCCTTTTGTGCGTCTTCGAGGTCTTTTTTAGAAACTAGACCCGAATCCAAAATAAATTCTTTTAATTTTTCTTCTGCTATGTGCATAAGTTCATAAAAACACTAAAACACTAAAACATAAGAACGGGATGAGAAAGATTTTGATTTTATGATTTTATGATTTTATGTTTTGGTGATTTTATGATTTTAATTATACCAAATCCATAAAAATTTTTCTGTAAAGTAGTGAATAAAATCCCTCCCTGTTTTTTAAAGACAAGGAGGGATTATTTTGTAAATATAAAATTATTTCGTTGGAATTTGTGACCATGAGGTAATACAATTATTACCAAGACAAAACTCCGTTGCCGTCATATCCCTATTAATCAGCCCATCACCAAAAACAGAAAGTGTATTAACTCCGAGGCTCCCGTTTTTAACTTGATTCACAGAACTTACATTTATTGGAGCAGAAATACCTGCGCTTGGCGGATTTGCTGTTGGACCACTCCACGCAGCATTTGCATAATTCAAACCGACAATCAAAATTGCTGATAAAACAGTTATTTTAATCGCGTTTATGATTTGATTTTTTGTGAATAATTTCATTTATTTATTCTCTAAATTTAATCCTCAAAATAATACTATTTGCAAGGCATTTCATATATGTTACCTCGTGTATAAAACCTGTTTGAACAAGATGAATCAACAAATATTTGTGTTGAAGTAACAGAAGATGGGGAAATAGCTTGGCCACAGGCATAAGAAGATAAATCTGTCATCGTATAACTCGTTGCATACAAACCTGTAATTGGAGACCCTAAGATACAACTTATCCCTGTTGGTGTGTTGGTAAGTTTATATGTAGGATAATTATCATACAACTTAAAATCATTCCCAATAGCATAAAGCTGGTCCGTCCATTTTTTCTCTATAACACCATTACAATTTAGATCCCACGAACCATCATTACCCGCAGGAATCCCCCATGTTGCACCTGGATTAACCCGCACATCTGTATCATTACAATCTGTATTGCCCGAGACATAAGAATAATTATTTCCAACACATGTTTTAAGTTGACCTGTCCCATATCCGTCTTTGTCCATATCTACATAACCGTTTACAGTTCTCCAGACATTTGAGTTATTGTCATTACAATCTATAGCGCTACTACAACTGCTATACCCACTTGGTTGATTACATTCCCAAACAGATGAACTTGCAGTGTATCCATCGCCGTCTGTATCACGACACCATTGTTGTTTTGTGCAAGCTGGTGGAGGTGGAGGTGGAGCAGAACCAACAGTAACAGTAGTGCTACCTTGGGCGGAACCACCTGCTCCTGTGCATGTAATTGTATAAGTTGTTGTTGAAGTTAAGTTTGATTTTAGTTGACTTCCACCTGTAGCAGTTAACGAAGTCCAGTTTGCAGAACAACTTATTGTATTTGTTGATGACCATGTGAGAGTTGACTGACCGTTGTACTCAACTGAAGTTGGGTTTGCAATTAAGGTAACGGTTGGAACTACCGGTTGTGAAGCTTGAGTTATGGCACATGCTTCTGGCCATGAAGATATACAAACTCCATTTGCAAAACAAAATCTTTGAGCTGTTGCTTTTCCTGTGAATAAACCATTCCCAAAAACAGAAAGTGCATTAACCCCCAGTCCCCCATTTTTTATTTGACTTGATGTCCCAATATTTATAGGAGATGGAGTATTTCCATCTGGCGCAGTTGCTGTTGGTCCGCTCCATGCCGCATTTGCATAATTCAAACCGACAATCAGAATTGCTGACAGAAAGGTTATTTTAAATGCACTTATTATTTGTTTTTTTGTGAATAATTTTTTCATATTAATATTTTACCCTGTTAAATAAGACTTGAGACGATTTTTAATAAACATTTTTCCCAAGTGTGTTTTTAAGTATTTTTCTCTATGTGTGGCATCGTCTCGACTTAGACACGCTTCGTAATATACTAATTTTATTGGCATTCTATCCTTTGTTGATTCTACGAGTCCTTTCTTATGTTTCTCAAGTCTTAATTTTAAATCTTTTGTATACCCTGTATAAAATTTCCTATCTTTACTAGATTTTAATATATAAACATAATACATACTACTTACAATTTAAAATTATTTAATGTGGTGAATTAAAACTCCTCTATTTTTATATTTTTATTATCAACATTTAAAATAACATTTACGGTTCGGAGCAGACCACCACTTTCTCCTTGGAGTGTTATTAAATAACTCCCCGTTGCAATTGGATTATTTGCAACAATTTTAAATTCAGAACCGGAATTATAATGCGAACCTGAAAGTAACCCTTTAGATAAAACAATGTTTGCCCCAGATAATTGAGGTGGGAGATAAGAAACTGACAAACTAATCGGCAAAGAAAAATTATTTTGTGGAAGTATCGTGATTGTTGCGGGTGTAGATGTTCCTCTTACTCCGACTATTTCTATATTCCCAGATTTTTGCAAACTGAAATCTGCAGGAACTATTGTAACTAAAACATTATCTTCTTTTTCTTGCCCTAAAATATTTAAACATTTCAACTTAAATTCTGTATTTGTATTTATTGGACCAACATTTTCTTTTGACCCTAATAAAGCTTCGGCATCACTCCATGTTCCAGACCAGGGTCCACTTGAAGTATTACATGTTATTACATTTTCATTTTCCCAAAATAATTTCACCTTTTCTCCAACATTAACAGCTGTAGGAAATGCGTCTAGAGCAACTTTCATTCCCGATCCTCCCAATAAACTGCCGTCATCTACAACGACTCCATTAAAATTAATCCAACCAACAACATCAGAACCCCAGGCATAACCGCCAAATTTTTTAGTTCCAGAATTAAAAGAAACACCAAATGCTGGGCCAGAACCTCTTCTTAAATTTATCCATCCATCCCACCCAAAATAATCCGCTGACAGCGCTTTTGCCCATCCCATTACTTCATTCCCACTTAATTTTGCTTTACAAGTAGCTATAGGACAACTTCCCGAATCGCCTTGATTGAAACTTATCCATCCTATATTATCGCTCCACGCATAGCCTGATAAATCTCCATTACCCCCAACAGAGACACGATAATTTGATGTATTACAAGTATTTGTATTCAAACAACTAAAACTTATCCATCCTATATTGTCCGACCATGCCCACCCTGCCAAATTAAAACTTTCAGACGCCGCATTTGCTTCGTTGCTGTTATTTTCTATTCCTGTATAAAAAAAACCAAACACTACTAACAAACCGATTATGGTTATTGGCACAAAAAATTTTTTGATTTTATTTTGCATTTTAAATAAAAATTACTTTGTTATAGAATCTAAAATTTTAATTTTTTCCTCAATTGTTATTTGTTGGTTTTTTTCACCAGTTTCAGATATTTTTTTTAAAATATCTATTTTTTCTTGCTCTGTATATTTATCAGAGCTACTGCTTTTAACCAACTCATCAAGGATTTTTAATTTTTCTTGTTCCGTTATTAACTTATTTCTTTCTCCTGATGAATTTACAAGAAGTAAAATAACCAAAACGGCTATAATAAAAGACACAACAAAAATAATATTTCTATTTTTGTCTTGCTCTTTTATTTGTTCTTTGTTTTCGTTTTCAAAATTTAGATAATTCATCAATTTAATTATATTCCACTTGGCGTTTTGTGTAAAACGCGATGTTGATAACCCACAATTCACAAAATCATAAAAACACAACCTGCCTGCCCCGCCTGTCGACAGGCGGGGCAGGCAGGAATCACTAAAACACTTAACTTTTAAATGGGACGACCTTAAAAGAAAGTTGTTAGGTAAGACATAGCAATTTACAAAAAGTTTACAATGTTAAACCCCGCTTTACTTGGAAGCCGAGCTTCCAAGTTGATATTTAAAAAAATAAAAATTGAAATTTGACTTCAATTTTATTCCACTTGGTGCCCGAAGCGCCAAATTGGGAAAGTTCACTTAGAAGCGAAGTTTTTCAGTGGGGTTTTAAAGAAAATAATTGTGGATGAAAAAGGAATGGAAACAATATATTAGGAATATACATAGAATTAAAATACACAGAGAATACATAGGAGTTTCCTATGTATATTTTATTTGTTATACTTAAAACATGGCTTTAAGAAAACAGGTTTTTGCTTTGGATGAATATTATCATCTATATAATCGTGGAACAGAAAAAAGGATAATATTTTTAGACGAAAAAGATTATCACCATTTTTTATTTTTGATGTATGTTTGCAATACAGAAAAAAGTATTACCTTAAGAAATATTGGTGAATTTTTTGACCGAGAAGAAACAATTGTCGATATTGGAGTTTTTTGTTTAATGCCTAACCACTTTCATATTCTTGTACGAGAAAAGGTGGAAAATGGAATTTCTACGTATATGCGTAAATTATTAACCGGATATTCAATGTATTTCAATAAGAAATATAAGAGAACAGGCAAACTATATGAAGGCGTGTTTAAATCAACCCATATAGATAAAGATAATTACTTAAAATATATTTATTCATATATACATTTAAATCCAGCAAAGCTAGTGGATAAAAACTGGAAAGAAAGGAAAAGTTTAACTTCAATGAAACTTTTACAATATGTTTTTAAATATCCGTATTCAAGTTTAAAAGAATATGAGACTAAAAAATTTAGAACCACAAACCCTTCACGTTTTCCTGCTTATTTCAAAAAACTAATTGACCACAAAAATGAACTGTTTGAATGGCTTAGTTTTGACCATGTGTAAGGTCATACTTACATTACAGAAACACAACATACATACATAGGAGCATACATAGGAGTTTCCTATGTATTACTACATAGTTGCTACATAGGAAACTCCTATGTATTTTCTTTAAGTGAATAATAAAAACCCTACTTGGTGCTACCAGCACCAAGTGATTAATCAAACCAAATTATGTCTTGTTTTGGATTTATGGGGACTGTGTATGTTACTACAAGTTTAGGGTCCTGGGTTGTGCCAGCATTGTCAGCACTAAAAATAGCCATTCGAGTCTCTACGTCAGCCACCCATGCGCCCGTGAACGAATTGTTGATGTCCCAACTGAACTGTAAACTAAACTTTGATATACCTGTTTTAGAAATGTTGCTAATCCCACTTGCATTCAAAGTTATATCGTTATATTGACTTGCAGTGAAATTTGCATAGGTAATTGAACCAAAACTTGTCCTACCAACTTGTTGATAATCGGCACTAACCAAACCTGTGTTTGATGCAGGAGTTGAAGATGCTAAATGCAGATCTGGACTACCAAGGTTATTAGACTTGATTTGAAAATAGCCACTAAAAATAGCAGAAGAAATTATTGCACCAGCACCCAGGGATGATGTGTCAAACAAGATGTATACGTGTCCCAAGGTGTCAAAGTTGTTTGTAGTGGCAGCAGCTGCCAATTGAGAAATAAGATGGAACGTGTCGTCTACCGTAACCCCCGCACCATTTCTTATCGTTGAGAATGCTTCTACAACCGCACTTCTGCGTGCATACCCATCCACAGTACTCGTCTCCGGATCTGCATCCGGATAAAAAGTTCCGACAGTAGCATAGACCTTTTCGGGAGAAAATAGATTAGCCAATAAGGTTACCCCCCCCTCGTTTCTAAAGCATATGTGTCTATGTCTGTTGTGCCGTAGTCAGCTTGATACCATTCTCCTTTTTCATCTTTATAGTATTGTGGTACTCCTGATATTACTTCTAATTGATATGTGATTGTTTGTTTTTTCTTGTCTTCTCCTATTTTGATTGTTCTTGAATGTTTAGTTCTCTTTTCTACTACTTCGTTTGGTTTGTCTTCAATTTTATCTGTCTTGTATGCGTATTTAACTACTTCACCTTCGTATATTACCTTTGTAGGGTCTTGTTTATCGTAGATTTTACCCTGTGGTATTACTTGGGCTCCTATTATATTATCCCTGTCTGTGTTTATTCTTAATGATTCAGGTATTTGTGATAGTTTTACCTGTGTTATTCCATAGTCAATACCGAATACGAGCAATACTATGGCTAATGGTATTAGAAGAGCTTGCAGTAGCTTTGATTTGTCCCAATGCCACCAGCCCTGGGCTGGGCTACCTGTTTGCTCTGTGTGCGTAGGTACGGCAGGCGGGCGGGATGAATTCTGTTTGTTGAGAGTGGGCATAATATAATCTTAAATCTAATATCTAATATCTCAAATCTTTTAAAAACATGAAATCACCCTATTAGAAGTTCATAGAAAGTAAAACATTTTTAAGAATTCGGGAGAGAATTCGCCTGACGGCTTCCTTATTTAATTAAATCGATTTCAATATTAAACTTCTAATGGGGCAGGCAAAAAATACACTTTATTCTTATTTATTAAGTGTATCAAATGTATAAGAATATGGAAATTAATGAAAAAATACTTGTTGATAAGTTAACTTCCCTTACTTGGACGTCCATGTCCAAGTTTAAAATTACCAAGGGTTACCCTTGGTAGTTTTATTCTTGCGGATGGTTTTTAAAAATAAACATTATAAAATCATAAAATCATGAAAACATAAAATCACAAAAATTGTGGATGAAAAATGTCCCTAAGGACATTTTTCATTCTCTTGTATAAAATCCATAAACACTAAATGTTAGGTAATCAACCACGCCAGTAACCGTTCCTACCTCAAGTGAATTAAGTGAGCCAGCTGTATAAATGCTATTAGTGTCTACACTTGTATCTGAAGTTAGTGTTGCGGCACAAGTAACTGTTTCTGAATCAGTGGTTCCACCTGAATTAGAAATATTTATAACAACAGAGGTTCCACTATCAACTGCGCAGTGAATTTCTCCTATATCAAATCCGTCTCTCTGCGGAGGAAGCCAAATTCTTCCACCAGAAATCAAGTCTGGAGAAGTAGATGCGATTGTTGCCCCCCATAATTTTTGCATCGTTGGAATTACACGAGGAGTATTAGCCGTTGTTGTAGCAACCAACAATTGAAAATCTGTTGTATCTAAGGCAATTTCTCCAACGGCATCAACAGTCGGTGTAGCCCCCTGTGGTATTGCAAGTGAACCTGTAAATACTGGATCGGCTAATGTCGCATAGCTTGCAATCGTAGCAAAAGCACCCGTTCCCAATGTTCCACCTGTTCCTATGTTAAGAGTTGAGCTGTCCGTTCCTGCAAGAGTTAGTGTATTAGATACGGTTAGGATTTTTGAAGTGTCTCCACCGGCAACTGTGAATCCAACTGTTGAAGTGGCAAGTGTTAATCCATTAACTGTCGTTGGAGTAATTGCTCCGAGAGTTAGTGTAATCGCAGGGGTGGTTGTTTGTGTAGCAACTGAACCCGAAACTCCATTAGCTGTAACAACTGATACAGAAGTTACTGTTCCACTTCCTTTATTATTAAATGTAGTCCAATCTGTTGATGAAAGACATCCTGTCACTGAACCAGAGGCGGTGGCACAAGTTAAAACCGAGGCACTTGAACCTATAACAGAAATTGGTTGAGATAAGGCAATTGGCGCCGTAGCTGTGAGTGTGGTTGTTGCTATTCCCGTCAAACTATTAGTTCCATTCCAGTAAGCTAAATTTCCATTTGTGCCAGAACCTATTGTGGTAAGATTTCCGCTTGCAGTTCCTGTTAAAGCTCCTACAAAGGTTGTAGCATTTAAGGTTCCTGTTCCACTTGTGTAATATAGGGCAGTTGATGTAGCCATTGTTCTTGTTGCACTCCCGAAAGGAATAAATGTTGGTTCAATATCAAATGCTAAAGTCATATTTCCAGATGAGGTGACGGGCGAACCTGAAACTGTGAGTCCTATAGGGGCTACAATCCCAACTGATGTGACTGTTCCTGAATTACCTGTTGCCCATGTCAAAACTCCAGAACCGTTTGTCTGAAGAAATTGACTTGTTGTTCCATCATCAACTGGAAGAGTTAGTGTATATATTCCTGCGGCATCTGCTGTTTGAACGGTTACCGTTCCTGAAGTTGTTCCTTTTATTAAAATTTTTCCAGTTGCAGTTCCCGCTGTTCCAATTGTTATATCGTCAAGAAATGTCGGAGAGTTGTTAAATACGGCAAGACCTGTTCCTGTTTCATCACTTAGTGCCGCCAATAGTCCCGCAGAGTTGGTTAAAATTGTTTGATAATCAGCTATCGTAGCAAAAGCACCTGTTCCCAATGTTCCACCTGTTCCTATGTTGAGTGTTGAGCTGTCCGTTCCTGCGAGAGTTAGGGTGTTAGATACGGTTAAAGTTTTTCCTGCACCAAGTGTTAGAGTTCCTGTTCCTGTGGTTATTGTATTCCCATTTACTGTACCCAAAGAAGCATTGCCGCTCACTGTTAATGTACCGGCGGTCGTTATGTTTAACCCAATGGTTGTTGCCGCGTTAGCCCCTGTCGCTATAAAAAATATAAAAAGAACTGGTAAAACAATAACCAAAAATTTTTTGTTAATTGTATTTAAAAACATAATTTATTTTTTAAATTATAATGTAAGTAATATAGATAATAACACAAATAATAAACGCAAGGGGAGTAGAAGTGTTAATGAATGAAAAAACGAGAGATAATGATGTTCTACTCGGCACTTGGTGTCTAGGACACTAAAATTGTAATTTGGTAACTAAGACACTAAATTATAACAAACAAAAGACGTTTAGGTACCGCAGTTTTTTACTTGTTAATATAGTATCTAAACTAGGAGTTTAGTAACTTAGTTACTAAAATGATTACTTAGTAGCATACTTAGTGGCCCTGCCACTAAGTTGGGAATTTTTACTTGGAAACCGAGTTTCCGAGTTGGAATTCTCTTCACTTGGAGGCCGAGCCTCCAAGTGAAGAGAATTATTTGTAAAAATCATCCCATCAGAATACAGAAATTAATGAAAAAAAGTGTGTTGATAATATGAAGCTCGCTTTGCTTGACGAAATTTTTCATTCGTATATACTTATCTTGCAAATCTGAATAGTTAGATAGTTGTCCGTTCCCAAACGGACTTTTTTATTCAAAAAAATAAGGAGCAAAGCGACTATATTTTTTGAGAATCCAGCACTTATTTTTTGCATACAAAAAATAAGTGCTGGATATGGAATTTTTTATTATTCACTTCGTTCATAAATAAAATTCATATGTTTGACTTAAAAGTTATAAATTCAATTCTTGACCAATTAGAACAAGAGAGGGGAATACCTCGAGAGAAAGTTGTGGAAGCAATAGAAGACGCTTTGGCTACTGCCTATAAAAAAGAATATGGGAAAAGAGGTCAAATAGTTAAGGCAAAATTTGACCCACAAACAGGAGAAACTGAATTTAATCAGATAAAAATTGTTGTTGACGAGAATATGATAAGACCAGAGGAAGAAGAAAAAGTTGATGAAGAAGATAAAAGAATTCGTTTTAATCCTGAACACCATATTCTCATGGGCGACGCAAAAAAAATAAAAGCCAACGCTAAGATTGAGGACGAAATAATTTTCCCACTTGAAAATCGTGGGGAGTACGGACGTATTTCTGCACAAACAGCAAAACAAACTATTATTCAAAAAATAAGAGAGGCAGAAAAGGTTTCGGTATATGGTGAGTTTGAGGAAAAAGAAGGAAGTATCGTAAATGGAACAGTTCAGCGCGTAGAAAGAGGAAATATATTTGTTGATTTAGGACGAGTAACTGGAATTCTCCCATTTGAAGAACAAATAACTAGCGAGAGATTTAAACAAGGAGAGAGAATTAGAGCATATTTATATTCTGTGGAAGAAACTCCGAAAGGGATTTTCCTTCGCCTTTCAAGATCAAGGCCGGAATTCTTAAAAAAACTTTTTGAAATGGAAGCCCCAGAAGTTGCAAGTGGGGTTGTCGAAATAAAAGGCGTAGCCAGAGAGCCTGGGTCCCGTTCAAAAATTGCTGTATTATCTCATGATGAATATATTGACCCTGTAGGATCGTGCGTTGGGCAAAGGGGGGTTCGAGTTTCAACTGTAATGAGCGAGTTGGGGGGAGAAAAGATAGATATAATAGAATGGTCAGAAAATCAAGAAGAGTTTATTGAAGATGCGTTATCCCCCGCTCAAATTATAAAAGTTGAAATTGATGAAAAAGAACACAAAGCAGTAGTTAGAGTCTCCCCAGACCAACAATCATTGGCTATAGGAAAAGGTGGACAAAATGCAAGACTGGCAAACAAACTCACCGGATGGAAAATTGATATACAATCAACAGAACCAAAACCAAATATAAAAGAAACCAAAGGAGAACAAATAGAAAATGAGGAAAGTGCGCCAGAACAATCAAAAAAAGATGAAAAAATAGTGGAAAAAACTGAATAAAATCCACAGAAAAGCTATCAACAAAAAACACTTACAAGATAAGTGTTTTTTGTTATAATTCCCTATTATATAAGAATAATCCCACCCAATGGAATAAAAAATTCTTTAGAATTTTATTTTGATAAATCAAAATATTCCACAGGGTAAATTTAATTTATGAAAACAAAAAATTTATTTCTAATTGTCATTTTTCTAATGATTTTTTCTTTTGGTATCACAACGGAAAAAGTTTTAGCAGATGAACAAAATGCAACGACACCAACAAATGAATCGTCCGATGATTCTAGTGTCCAAAAAATTAACAACACAACAACGCAAAAACAATCCCCATATTCTCTTATAAAAGAAAGAATACAAGAACTTCAACAAAAAATGAAAGTTAATAATGAACAAAAGATTAAACCACAGATAATAGACAAGATTTGTAGTAATAATATGGAAGAAATTCAATCTTATTTTGGTGGCAAGGTTTTTAATTGTAATAATTATTATAAAGTTGTCCCATCAATTAATCTTGCAGATGCTCCGACTGTTATTTTTGATAAAAACGGAAATATTGTTGCTCGTTGCGATGGGATGCCGTTGCCACCTGGTTCAGAAAAACCAGACCCAAAGGAGTGTAGTTTATCTTGCGAGTCAAAAATTTTGTGTATCATAACACCAACAACCACAAAAGAAATAAATGCTAGAAAACAACCGCTTATAAATGCAGTAAAGTCGGATGTAAAAGAAAACGTAGAAGTAAAAAAACAAGAAATACAAGACAAAAGAGAAGAAATCAAACAAAAATTAACGGAAAATTCAATTAAAAGAATCCGCGCTTATACAGAAAGAATAGTAAACAGATTCATGGCGGTAATTGAAAGATTTGAAATTATGTCCAAAAGAATTGAGACTAGAATACAAAAGATTGAGGATGGGGGTATTAAGTTAGACGAAGCAAAAACAAAATTGAAAGATGCTAATGAAAAAATCGCTTCTGCAAAAACAAAGGTGGGTGAGATAGTAACAAAAATTGAAGAAGTTTTAATAAGCGAAACTCCAAAAGAAATGTTTGGACAATCAAAAGAAGTGTTTAAAACCGTTGAGGATTTAATAAAAGAAACTCACAAATCACTAGTTGAGGTTATAACCATTGTAAAAAATTTTGCATTAGAATTTTCTGATACAAATTCCGAGGCAACAACAACACAAAAAATAGAATAATAAAATTATTAATTAACATTACTCAATATCATGGAAAATAATCAAAACTTATATAATTTTAACCAGCCTGGTCAAACAACACAGATAAAAGAATCACCGTTGAATAAAATGACAACGCCAGAAATAGAACCTCCAAAGACAAAATCCACTGGAGCAATAGTTGGTTCTATTATAATAATTGTAATATTGGTAATTGGCGGTCTTTATTTGTGGGGTAAACAAATAACAAAAGTAGAGAACCAGCAGGCCACAACGCCAGAACAGATACTATCTGAACCAGATCAAGCGTTAGACTCATTAAAAAATCAGAGCACCTCTGATGAGATTAAAAGCATAGAGATAGATCTAAATGCTACAAATTTAGATAATTTAAATAAGGAACTTGAAAACATAAACATCGAACTTGGTTTATAAGAACATTAAATATCTAAAAAGCCGAGCTAATTTTGTCCAGCACTTATTTTGTGCACTCACAATAGTATGCAGTATGCAGAATATTTTTAAAACATATGCAGATTCCTAATTATGAGTTTATGTACAAAATAAGTGCTGGATTGTTGTAGGATTAAAAAGTATGAATACAGAAAAAAAATATGAGGTAAAAATCGGGGAAGAAAAGGAGAATAAAATAGAAATGGAGGTTGAGATTCCTTGGAAAGTAGTTGAAAAACACAGAAAATCTGTCATTGAAGGATATTCTGAAAAAGTAAATATAGCCGGATTTAGAAAGGGTCGTGTACCAGAAAATCTTTTAATTAAAAAGGTAGGTTTTATAAACCTTTTAAGCGACATGGCTGAAAAAACTATTCGTGAAATTTATCCTCAAATAATAGAAGAAAATAAAATAGACGCCATTGATAGGCCTGCAATATCAATAACAAAATTGGCAGAAAATAATCCACTGTGTTTTAAGGTGGCTGTTTTTGTAATGCCAAAAATAAATTTGCCTAATTATAAAAACATCACGGCTAAGGTTAATTCAAAAGAAGAAAAAATAGTTGTTGAGGAAAAAGATGTAGAGGAAACAATTCTTGCTATAAGAAAACAATGGGCTCTGCATGAAAGTCATGAGAGGGATCATGAAAAAGGTTCACATGAACATAAAACAGAAATTGACGAGAAAGATTTACCGGAACTTAACGACGAGTTTGTAAAAAAACTTGGTAAATTTGAAAATGTAGAAGATTTTAAAATTAAATTAAGAGAAAGTATTTTAAATGAAAAAAAACTTCGTGAAAAAGACAAAAAAAGAGCAGAAATAATTGAAAATATTTTAAAAGAGACTAGTTTTAATGTGCCAGAGATTTTTATTGAAAGTGAATTAGAAAAAATGATTGCCAAATTAAAATCAGACGTTGAAAATGCAAAAATAGATTTCAAAACTTATCTCTTGAAAGCTAAAACTGATGAAGAAAAATTAAGAAGGGAGTGGAAGCCTTCGGCAGAAAAAAGGGCAAAAGTACAATTGATTTTGAATGAAATTGGTGAGAAAGAAAAATTGCATCCAACAAAAGAAGAAATTGAACACGAGGTTAAACATCTATTAGAACACTATAAAAGCGCAGACCCAGAAAGAGCCAAAATGCATGTCAAATCGATTCTCTCAAATGAAAAAGTAATGCGGTTTTTAGAAGAACAAAAATAAAACCTTTGGTTTTCATTTTGCTTTTTTGTTTTATTGTCTCCCTTCGGGAGATCTCCCGTAGGGATGATTTTTTGCTTTTTTGATCGTATTGTTCTTGCAAAACGGCTCAAAAAGATTATTATTTAAGCACATTATTGAGTAATTCTAATATAAAAAATTATGTTAATACCTACCGTTACCCCAGAATGAAATTTTCCAAATTTCATACGGGGCGAGAAGTGGTAATATATTATTTAATTAATTTAACAGATTTTTAATTTCAAATTTATATTATGTTAATTCCAACCGTTATAGAAAAATCACAATTTGGCGAAAGAGCTTATGATATTTACTCTCGTCTGTTAAAAGATAGAATAGTATTTCTAGGAGGAACAATTGACGAACATTTAGCAAATATTGTCATAGCTCAACTATTATTTCTTGAATCAGAAGACTCAAAAAAAGACATAAAACTTTATGTTAATTCTACGGGGGGTGACGTTGCCGCAACATTAGCAATGGTGGATACAATGAACCACATAAAACCTGGCGTCTCAACTGTTTGTGTTGGAATGGCAGCTTCTGGAGCGGCTATAATACTTTCTGCTGGGGCAAAAGGAAAAAGATTTTGTCTTCCAAATTCAGAAGTAATGATTCACCAACCTTGGGGCGGAGCACAGGGACAGGCAACAGATATAGAAATAACCGCGAAACATATAATAAAATTGAGAGAAAAATTAAATAAAATTTTAGCAAAAAACACTGGCCAACCATTAGATAAAATTGAAAAAGATGTTGAACGCGATTTCTTTATGGATGCGGAAGAAGCTAAAAAATATGGAATAATAGATGACATAATGAAGAAGAAGTAAAAAATGCCCGTAAGGGCATTTTTTATTTTTTCTCATATATTTTTTATTTTTCTCCTTCAAGTTCTTTGTTCTTATCTTTATTTTCCAAAATCAAATTAAGCGCTTCAAGTGCATATTTTTTATATTCGTTTGTATTTTTGAACTGATCTAAAATAATATCTTTTTCACAAAAGTTTTCATTATTTTCCCCGGCATATTCTCTCCAACTACTTTTCATCAGCTTGGTGTCTAAGTTACCAAATCGATGAGCTTTGTCATTTAAATTTACATATACATTGGTATATAACAACTGTTCGTTAGAATCTATATAAACCGCCTTAAAGGTCCCTTGAAATAGTGACCCCGTTCTTTTGTGTTTTTCATTAAAATATCTAGTATAACCCAATCCTATTTTGTGCATAAGTTTTTCTATTCCTCTATCTGTGATCTGTTTTAAAATAAAATGGTAATGATTAGGGTTCAAACAATAACAAACAAATTCTACCAATTTTATCTTTTTGGTGTCTAAGTTACTAAACTGGTTTTTTAAAAGAGATTTTTCATAAATACTTCCTATTGGTTCTAAGGTATTAAATTCTTTCATACTCTGAAAAAATCTCTGCAAATCATATTTATCAGAAAAAATTTTTCTTTTGTCAACACCGCGATTGAAAATGTGATAATATTCATCGTTTGCAAACTCTATTTTTCTCATGTCCTTATGATAACATGATTTAGTAACTTAGACACCAAATATACACAAACAAGTGTTGTCACTTGAAAACTAAATTTTCAAATTGAGAGTTTGGTAACTTAGTTACTAAATTAATCAAACCAAATTATATTTTGTTTCGGCGTTATGGGAAGTGTGTAGGTTACTACAAGTTTAGGGTCTTGGGAGGTGCCTACATCATCAGCCATACGAACTGCAATTCCATTATTTGTTGAATTTAATGGTTGGTCATTATTTAAATCATGTCCTTCTCTTGTTGCAAAATATGAAATTCCAGTTTTTAATATTTCTCCCAGCCCAGTAGCATTCAATGTATAATCATTATATCCGGTTGCAAAAATTGTGGTATCTATTGTATTACTCAATGCAGTTGAGCCGACTTGGTCATAATCACCTAATACCAATGCAGTATTAGATGCGGGAGTTTTGCCTGAAACAATAACTGTATAACCATTTGCATCATTATCACCATCATATGAGTTGTATTTGTATAATGAAATTATTGCACTGCTTATCGTGGCAGAACTTGTAAGAGAAGAGGTATCAAATAAAAACCAACCCCTATTATTCTGTGCTCTACTGGTAGAATCCAACCAGTAAGAAGTGGCGACATCCAAAATATCAGTGGAATCGTCCAAAAAATGCCCCGCTGTTGCCGTAACTGCTGTATTCCAAGTTGTACCTGTCGTATCATATGTAATACGTCCATCCACCGTACTCGTCTCCGGGTCTGCATCCGGATAAAACGTCCCAGTCGTAGCATAGACTTTCTCGGGATAGAATAGATTAGCCAATAAGTTTACCCCCCCCTCGTCTCTAAAGCATAAGTATCTATATCCGTAGTACCATAATCAGCTTGATACCATTCTCCTTTTTCATCTTGGTAGTATTGTGGTACTCCTGATATTACTTCCAATTGATATGTTATTGTTTGTTTTTTCTTGTCTTCTCCTATTTTGATTGTTCTTGAATGTTTAGTTCTCTTCTCTATTACTTCATTTGGTTTGTCTTTAATCTTTTCTGTCTTGTACGCGTATTTAACTACTTCACCTTCGTATATTACTTTTGTTGGGTCTTGTTTGTCATAGATTTTACCGTTTGGTATTACTTGAGCTCCTATTATGTTTTCTCTCTTTGTGTTTATTCTTAATGATTCGGGTATTTGTGATAGTTTTATCTGTGTTATTCCATAATCTATACCTACTATTAGAAGAACTGCAACTAATGGTATTAGAAGAGCTTGTAGTAGTTTTGATTTGTCCCAATGCCACCAGCCCTGGGCTGGGCTACCTGTTTGCTCTGTGTGCGTAGGTACGGCAGGCGGGCGGGATGAATTCTGTTTGTTGGAGGTGGGCATAATATAATCTTAAATCTAATATCTAATATCTCAAATCTTTTAAAAACATGAAATCACCCTATTAGAAGTTCATAGAAAGTAAAACATTTTTAAGAATTCGGGAGAGAATTCGCCTGACG